>MDTG01398820.1_pt1 | contig 34925 bp, 31 predicted proteins | sample 811421 | NCBI WGS metagenome assembly MDTG01 (sample SAMN05326645, study PRJNA326480) | marine metagenome | isolation source: seawater | place: Pacific Ocean: South East | collected 2011
AACGGTGACAAGTACGAAAACGATGTCTACGTGCTGCCCAAGCATCTCGACGAAAAGGTCGCCGCGATGCATCTGGCACGGGTCAACGCCAAACTGACCCGCATGACGCCCGAGCAGGCCGAGTATCTCGGCGTCTCGGTCGACGGCCCGTACAAACCCGAGCACTATCGCTACTAAGCGATCGAGTCGCTCGACATCGAGCCCGGCCCGCGGCCCGCGTGGGCCGGGTTTTTTATGCCGATCCACAATGCGCGAATCCTGTCGCGCACGACCAAGGAGACCCCATGCGCGAGGATGTCTCACAAAACGATTTCTCGATCGAGCTGTTTCCGCCGAAGGGGCCCAAGGGGGCTGCCCGTCTGGAAGACGCGCTCACCGAGCTCGGCGCGCTGAATCCGGCCTTCTTTTCGGTGACGTTCGGCGCTGGCGGTACCACTCGCTCGGGCACCCTGGACACGGTCAAGACCGCCATGCGCGTGACCGGGCGCCCGGCGGCCCCCCATCTGTCGTGTATCGAGGGCACCCAAGACTCCATCGGCGAACTGCTCGACAATTACAAGGCGGCCGGGGTCGAGCGGATCGTCGCCCTTCGAGGCGATCTGCCCGACGGCATGGACAAGCCCGGCGTATTCAACTACGCCAACGAACTGGTGGCTTTCATCAAGGAGCGCCACGGCGATGATTTCCATCTGGAAGTCGGCGCCTATCCGGAATTCCATCCGACAGCCCCCTCGCCCGAGGCGGATATCGATAATTTCATCGGCAAGATACGCGCCGGGGCCGATTCGGCGATCACCCAGTATTTCTATAACGCCGATGCCTACTTCAACTTCGTTGACGAGGTCAGCGCCCGCGGGGTGGACGTGCCGATCGTGCCCGGCATCATGCCGATCACCGATTTTGACCAGGTCTCGCGCTTCTCGGCGATGTGCGGGGCCGATATTCCGCGCTGGGTGCGCCAGAAGATGGAAGGCTACGGCGACGACAAGGCATCGGTCCGGGCCTTCGGCCGCGAACTGGTCTACAACCTGTGCGAACAGCTTCTGGCCGGCGGCGCGCCGGGGCTGCATTTCTACGCGCTCAACAAGAGCCAACCCACCGCCACGCTCTGGCAGGATCTGAAACTGCCGACCGGCGAAAGCGATGCAGCCCAATCAGGTGTGAGCTAAAGCCTGTCTTTACCAGACAAGTCGTCGCAGCGGCGTGAAAACCGGGCACGACAAGGCCCGGCGCAGGCCATGCAGCGACATGTCTGATCACGACACGCGCGTTCCAGAACGACGAAACCCGGCATGGGCCGGGTTTCGACTCGACGGGCCGGGATCAGCGCGCCTCAGTCCTCGTTGAGCATATCGCGCAGCGCATCGTTATGCCGGGCCATCAGGTCGGCATAAACCCGTCGATCCTCGTCGCTCCACTCCACGAAGGCCTCGCCGATCCGCTCCAGACGACGTGCCCGCACCTCGACGGCTGCATCACGCCCGGCTTCGGTGATGGTCACGAAACCACCTCGACGGTCATCGGGGTTGTCATGCTTGTCGACCAGGCCGGCACTTTTCATCGCCGCGACCTGACGGGTGACCGTCGAGGCATCCAGATTGACCTGCTCGGCCAGCGCCCCCACCGATTGACGATCGTTGCGCTCCAGCAGGATCAGCAACAGATAGTGCGCGCGCTCCAACCCGTAATGGAACCGACGCCGTGCAGCTTCCAGCCGACGCACCAGGAAGGCCAATTCGTACTCGAGCGATTCCACCGACGGACAATTGGTCGGTAAATGGTTTCCAAGGCTCGGGTCTTGTTGCTCACTGCGACGTTGCATCGGTTCGCACTTCCGGGTTGAGATGGAATAACATTATGTTGCTGCAGTATACCGGAGTGGCATGGCGTGTTGGAGAACGCGATATTACTGCAGCATGCACCGACCCCGCCAGCGCATCAACACCTGCCACGGCGTGCGGCAAGCATTTAGGATAGTGGCGTGATTTTCGACGGATGATCCCATGCTGGGCGTATTTCTGGATGTCGGATCGGTTGGCGACGATCTCGACTGGCAGGCACTGAGTGCGGCGGCCGACGAGTGGCAGACCCACCACAACACACAGGCCGATGAGGTGGCCCCGCGGATCGCCCGGGCCGATATCGTGGTGACCAACAAGGTGGTCCTCGACAGGGCGATGATCGAAGGGGCCGCCCGGCTCAAGCTGATCTGTGTAGCGGCCACCGGCGTCAACAACGTCGATCTGGACGCCGCGGCCGCCCGCGACATCCCGGTGATCAACGTGACCGGCTATGCCACGCCCGCTGTTTCCCAGCATGTCCTGGCCGTCATGCTGGGCTTTGCCACGCGCTGGGCCGACTATCACCGCGACGTCATGGCCGGAGCCTGGCAGCGCTCGGAGTTCTTCTGTCGTCTGGATCATCCGATCGAGGAGCTGGCCGGCAAAACGCTGGTCATCGTCGGCCACGGCGAGCTCGGCGAGGCCGTGGCCCGACGCGCGGCCGCTTTCGATATGCAGGTCGTGGTCGCCGAGCGTCCCGGCGCCGCCGAGGTGCGGCCCGGCCGCGTGGCCTTCGACGAGGCCCTGCCCCGGGCCGACTACATGAGCCTGCACTGCCCGCTGACCGAGGCCACGCATCACCTGATCGACGCCGACGCGCTGTCTCGGATGAAGACCAGCGCGTACCTGATCAACACCGCACGCGGGCCGATCATCGACAGCCACGCCCTGATCACGGCACTGCGCACCGGCGAAATCGCCGGCGCGGCCGTGGACGTGCTGGATACCGAGCCACCGCGCAACGGGCATCCGCTGATCGATGCCGATCTGGACAACCTGATCATCACGCCACACACCGCCTGGGGGTCGCGTGCGGCCCGTCAGCGCATGCTCGACGGCGTGGCCGCCAATATCCGGGCTTTTCTCGACGGCGACGACAGCGGGCGGGTGAATTAGACGCTGTTGTGTACGGGCGCCGCGTCGGTGCCCGACACGCAACGACCCGTCGACAAAACAGCGCTTGGCGCGAATGCGTACGAAACGGCAACCGCTCCTAACGCTTCGACCAGATCAGTAGACGATTATCCCGAGGCATGATCTGACAGGCCGCCGGCACCAGCCCGGCGGCCCCGGCCAGGGCGTCGAGCGTCTGACGCGTGCGCAGCCCCATGGCCGGATCACGTGCCCGCAGCGCGGCATCAAAGCGTTGATTACCCGCTCCGGCCGTCTGCCGGGTATCGAAGAAAGGCCCGTACAGGCACAGATGCCCGCCCGCCTCCAGCACCGCCGCGCCGTGGTGAAACAATGCACGCACGCCCGTCATCGGCATGATGTGCGCGATGTTGGCCCCGAAGATCATCGTGTATTGCCCCGCAGGCCACGCTTGTCGCACGTCGAGTGTGATCGGCGCAGGTTGTGTCGTGATCGGCTCGCGGCTCAGGCGATCGCAAAGAGCGGCCATGCCCGCGGACGTCTCGCTCATCTGCCAGGCGATATCCGGGCGTCGTTCGGTGATATAGCGGGCGTGGACGCCTTGGCCGCTTCCGATCTCGAGAACGCGCGTGCCCGGCGAAAGCCAGGGCGAGAGCGCCTCGTATATCGGTGCGCGGTTGCGCACTGCCGCACGGGTATCGCCAATCTGTGAAGCCATGCTCTGCTCGTGCCGTGGTTGCAATGGCCTCGATTGTGACCAACGATCGGCGCCTGTGTCGCACAGCCCCCCGAATCGCCTGCCATGACCGATACCCGGTATATCGCCCATCTGACCGATTCACATCTACTGGCCGATCCCGACGCCTGTCTGCATGGGTGGGCGGTTGCCGAGGCCTTCAAACGGGTCTGGGCGGACATGCGCGCCTGCCTGCCGGCCCCGGATGCGCTCGTGCTGGGCGGGGACCTGGTCGATGATCGATCGCCGGCCGGTTATCGCTGGCTGGCCGACCAGCTGGCCGCGCTGGATTGCCCGGTGCTGGCTGTGGCCGGCAATCACGACGACCCCCATGCGATGACACAGCACTTGCGCGGCGCGCACGTGCACGGCGCGCTGTATCTCGGACCCTGGCGCCTGATCGGGCTGAACACCCAAGTGCCGGGGGCCGAGCACGGCCAGCTGCGCGAGCACGATCGCCAGCGCCTTGATACGGCATTGAAAGATTCAACGCGATATACCGTGGCCGTGATGCATCACCCGCCGATCGCCGTTGGCACGGCGTGGATCGATGCCATCGGCCTGGCCGATCGCACGGTCTTGGCCGACCAGGTGGCTGCCAGCGCCTCTTGTCGCGGTATTCTGGCCGGGCACGTCCATCAGGCGTTCACCGGCAGACTGGGCGATTGCCCGATCTGGACCACGCCCTCGACCATGCGCCAATTCCGGCCCGGGGCAACGACGTTCACCGAAGACAAGGCCGTCGCGCCGGGCTGGCGCTGGCTGGCATTACATGATGACGGAGGCGTGGAAACCGGCCTTCGACGGGTCGGCGATCCACGCCGTCGGATCGCGCTAAAAGCCTGACAGACAACGCGAAAGCCCCTTGATTCACATCTGTTGTGGATAACTCTGTGGGCAAGCGGTGGTTGACAGCGGTTTCGCGGCGTCATTCCAAGTGATTGCACAAAGCGGTGAATTTGTAACCAATCCGACACAGCATCGACAAATCAATCACTTAAAGCGATACCCCCTCGAACCGGCGCCAACGATCACAAAATTTTTTATCGCCTTGCTTGCATCAAAAAGTCGCTGTGCATAAGAAAAATCCGCTCGGCGGCGCCAGAACGGCCGTAATGACCGGCTGTTGACAGCACACGGGCGCGAGACGACCCCACGATCATCGGTACACTGAAGGCCATGCAGATATCCAACACACTTATCATCGCCGGGCATGATCCGAGCGGCGGCGCGGGCATTCAGGCCGATATCGAGGCCGTGGCGGCCGCCGGCGGGCACGCGGCCACGCTGGTGACTGCCCTGACCTGTCAGGACACTCACAACGTCTATGATGTTCGCATCACCGATACCGATTTCTTCGCCCGGTGCCTGTCGCGCCTGGAAGCCGACATGGCCTTCGCCGCGCTCAAGACCGGTGTCTTGGCCAGCATCGATCAGGTCGAGGCCGTTGCCGGCTTTTGTGAGCGGCATCCGACAGTGCCCGTGGTGATCGATCCGGTACTGATCGCCAGCGGCGGCGGCCGGCTGGCCGAGGATTCGGTGGGCAAGCGCCTGCGCGAGCGGCTCATCGACAAGGCCACGCTGATCACCCCGAACGCCCGCGAAGCGCGCGCGCTGTGCGATGGCCAGGATGATCTGGATCGATGTGGTCGCCAGCTGGCCGAGCGTGCCGGTCATGTGCTGATCACCGGCGGCGATACCGACGGCCCGAGCGTGATCAACCGCCTGTTCACGACCCAGGGCGAGATCGCGCGCTACGAATGGCCACGCCTGGATGGTGTCTTTCATGGCTCGGGCTGTACGCTGGCGGCCAGCATCGCGGCCCGGCTGGCGGCCGGCATGTCGCTGGAGGCCGCATTTTCCACGGCCCAGGCCGATGTTCACGAGATGCTTGCCAACGCGTTTTCAGCCGGTAGCGGCCAGGCGATCCCCGACCGGCTGTCCCGACAATGAGCCTGTCGCGCGGCATTTACGGCGTCTATGACCGCGGCGGGCTGGCCGATGATGCTCTGGCCCGGGTGTCGCTTGTTCTGGCCGAAGGTCTGGTCTGTCTGCAATATCGCGATAAACGCACCGAGGCGCCTGATCATCGGCTGATCGCCGATCTCCAGGCCCTGTGCCGGGCTCACGAGACGCCCTTCATCATCAACGACGACTGGCGCCTGGCCGCCGAGGTCGGGGCCGACGGCGTTCATCTGGGCCAGAGCGACGGCGATGTTGCCGAGGCCCGGGCAGCGCTGGGCCCGGCGGCAATCCTGGGGGTCAGCTGCCAGGATCGTATTGATCGCGCCCGGCAGGCACTGGCCGCCGGCGCTGATCACGTCAGCTTCGGCCGGTTCTTCGTCTCTACGACCAAGCCCGATGCCCCGCCGGCCGATCCCGCGGTTCTCGCCCGGGCGCGATCCCTGGGCGTGCCGATCGTGGCCATCGGCGGGATCGATGCCGACAACGCCGCCCGCCTGGTCGCCGCCGGCGCTGATCTCGTGGCGGTCTCACGGGCCCTGTTCGCCCGCGCCGACGGGCCGGCCACCGCCGGCCGGCTGCGTGCGCTGTTCGATCAGCCGGCGCAATGACCGCGGGCGCTGTGAGCCCGGGCAGACGGGCCGGGCGCGGCCCGCTTTGACGCCGGACTCGTACGAAACGCCAACAGCGCCTAAAATCACGGGCCTGCACGTCATTCGGAGTCTCCCATGAGCCAGCCCCACGCACGCCCCGGCCCGAAATCGAACGAGTGGTTCGAACGCGCTCAGAAGTTCACCCCGGGCGGGGTCAACTCACCCGCCCGTGCCTTCAACGGCGTGGGCGGCGGCGCGCCGGCGTTCATCGACCATGCCGCCGGCGCCTGGATCACCGACGTGGACGGCAACGACTACGTCGACTATGTCGGCTCCTTCGGGCCCATGATTCTGGGTCATGCCGACCCGCGCGTGGTCGAGGCAGTCCAGACCCAGGCAGCCAAGGGGTTGTCGTTCGGTGCCCCCACGGGCCTGGAGGTCCAGCTGGCCGAACTGATCACCGAGATGGTGGCCTCGATCGAGTCGGTGCGCATGGTCAACTCCGGCACCGAGGCCGCGATGACCGCGGTACGTCTGTCGCGTGGCTATACCGGGCGCAAGAAGATTCTGAAGTTCGCCGGCAACTATCACGGCCATGTCGATGCGCTGCTGGTCAATGCCGGATCAGGGGCGCTCACCCTCGGTATTCCGGGCTCGCCGGGCGTGCCGGAATCGGTCGTGGCCGATACGCTGGTCGCCACCTACAACGATCTGGATTCAGCCCGCCAGGCCTTCGAGCAGCACGGCGACGATATCGCCTGTGTGATGGTCGAGCCGGTGGCCGGCAACATGAACTGCGTGCCGCCGGTCGACGGGTTTCTCGAAGGCCTGCGCACGCTGTGCACCGATCACGGCGCCCTGCTGGTCTTCGATGAGGTGATGACCGGCTTTCGCGTCCATCCCGGCTGTGCCCAGGCTCATTTCGGTGTCACCCCGGACGTCACGGCTCTGGGCAAGATCGTGGGCGGCGGCATGCCGGTCGGTGCGGTCGGCGGGCCGGCCGAGGTGATGAAGACTCTGGCCCCGACCGGCCCGGTGTACCAGGCCGGCACGCTTTCGGGTCATCCGCTGGGCATGGCCGCCGGTATCGCCACCCTCGAACAGATTCGCGGCGGCGCCGTGCATCAGGCGATCGAGCCGCAGCTCGACAAACTGCTGGCCGGGCTCAACGAGCGCGCGCAACAACACGGCGTGCCGTTTCTGACCCAGTCTGCGGGCGCCATGTTCGGCATGTTCTTCACCGAGGCCGAAACGATCACCCGCTTCGACGAGGTCGCCGCCTGTGATCTGGATGCGTTCTCGCGTTTCTTTCATGGTCTGCTGGACAACGGCGTGTATCTCGCCCCGGCGGCCTTCGAGGCGGCCTTCATCTCGCGCGCACACGACGACGCCGCAATTCAAGCCACGCTGGAGGCCGCCGACAAGGCGTTTGCCGCAGTGGCCGCCGGCTGAGCGCCCGGGCATTCACGCATAAGCACGATGCGCTCTAGGGCCTGATGGCGGCTTTTCTGGCCTGGGTGGCGGCGCACCCGGTGATCGCTATTTCGGTGGTCTTTGCCGTGGCCCTGGCGGAGTCGCTGTTTCTGATCGGCCTGCTGGTGCCGGGCGCGATCTTCATGTTCGCTTTCGGCGCGCTCGCCGGCGCGCACTCGTTGTCGGCACCGGCCGTGTTCGCGGCCGGTATCGCGGGCACCCTGCTGGGCGACGCGGCCAGCTATGCCCTGGGCCGGCGCTATCAAGGCCGCCTGGGCGCCCTGCCCGGGCTTTGGCGCGTGCCCGGAGGCGTGGCTCGCGGCGAAGCCTTTTTCGCCCGTCACGGCGGCAAGGGCATCATCCTCGGCCGGCTGATCGGTGCGCTGCGTCCGGTCATGCCCACGATTGCCGGGGCCGCCGGGCTTTCGCCCCGGCGCTTTGTCGTCATGGACGTGATCGCCACTCTGCTGTGGGCCATGCTCTATATCGCGCCCGGCCTGTTCTTTGGCGCTTCGATGGATATCGCGGCCCAATTGGCCACGCGACTGCTGATCGTCGCGCTCGTGGCCGCCTTTCTGGTGTGGGCGATCACGTCGGCGGCACGTTTTCTCATTGTGAGCGGCCGGGCGATCGGGCGGCGCCATGCCGATCATCTCATGGCCTGGAGTGCCGCCCATCGCCGCCTGGGCCTGCTCGGCCCGGCACTGGCCGACCCGCGCCAGCCTGAACTGCCCGCGCTCGGCGTGGCGGCGGGCCTGGTCGGCCTGGCCAGTGGCCTGGGGTACGGGCTGATCTGGTATGGCCGGCCCGGCGCGGCCGACGGGCAGTATCCGGCACGACTGGATGCCCTGATCTATTGGCTTTTGCATGAGCTGCAAAACACGCCTGTCGATATGATCGCCCGCGTGCTGGCCCAGCTGGGCACGCCGATCATCTATCTACCCTTTGCGCTGGCCGTGGCCGGGCTGTTGCTGTGGCGTGGCAACTGGCGGGCGGGGGCCCACTGGATCGCGGCGATCATCTTGTCGGCACTCGTGACACTGGTCCTGGTCCATACGTTCGATGTGCCCCGCCCCGTCGTGTTGCACGGGGCCCTGACCGATAACGGGCTCTGGCGTACCGGCGGTGGACCCGAGCTGTTCCTGGTGGCCGTCATCTATGGCCTGGCCGGTGCCATGGTCGCGATACGTGCCAGCGAGGGGCTGCGAGCGTGGCTTCATTCGGCCACCATCGCACTCGTGGTGCTGATCGCGTTATCGCGGCTGTATCTGGGCCTGGCCTGGGCCAGCGATCTGCTCATCACGCTGGTCGCCGCCTTTGTCTGGCTCAACCTGTTGCTGCTGGGCTATCGCCGCCAACGCCCGCGGCCGATCGCGTCAATGCCGCTGACCGCGCTGTTTCTGGCCTGTCTGGGGGTGGCCACTGTGCTGGCGCCGAGCCCGGCGAGCCCCTTGTCAACACTGGGCCGAACACTGTCCGATACACCCGCGCCGGCGGTGCTGGCCGATTGGGCCGGCCATGGTTATGCGCGTCTGCCGGCGCGTATCGATACGCTACAGGGCCGGCCGGGTCCGTTGATCAACGTACAGGTTCAGGCCAGTCGCGCCGGACTCGTGGCCGGCATGATTCGCGCCGGCTGGCAGGTGGCACCGCCGCTGAGCATCACGCGCGCCCTGCATATGCTTGTGCCGGAGACGCCCGTGGCGGCCCTCGCCGTCTGGCCGACCCTGCATGCCGGCCATGTCCCGGCGATGGTGTTCGTGCACGACAGCCAGACACCGGGCCAGCGCTGGGTGTTGCGTTTCTGGGCCAGTGGCCATATCGGCGCCGATCGACGCCAGCCCATCTGGCTGGGCACGATCGATCGCCAATCGCGTCATGAGGATCTGCGCCTGATGGTCACCGCCCGTGACCAGGCCGGCTATGATCGTGCCGGGCTGTATCTGGCGAGACAGCTTGCCGCGCAGGGCATCGCCATCCACTGGCCGGATGCCTCCGGCCGTGGGCCCCTGCTGTTCAGCCTGGATGCCCCGGACACACCCGGTACGAAGGCCTACGCGCCGATGCTAAAGTAGCGCCCCCGCGAAGCGCGGCCCCCGATCCATCTTCTTCCTAGAGCCTGTCGTTGCATCATGGCCAAGCCGGACAAACGAAAGACCACCAAACTCAAGCAACCGGGTTTTTTCACCCGGATGCGGGCCAGCCTGAACAAGGGCGATTCATGGCTGACCTACGACCTGCGCAACCTGCTGCCGGGCGAGACCGTCGATCAGGACGCGCTCGATGAACTGGAAACACAGCTGCTGCTCTCCGATGTCGGCGTGGATGCAACGGCACAGGTCATGGGGCGGCTTCAAACGCTCTACGACGGCGGGCGTCTGCGCACGTCCAAGGACCTGGGCAAATCCCTGCGCGAGCATCTCGGCAATATTCTGGCGCCCTGCGAAGAGCCGCTGGAAATCCCCGACGATACCCGCCCCTACGTGATCCTGATGGTCGGCGTGAACGGCGTGGGCAAGACCACCACCATCGGCAAGCTGGCCAAGAAACTCCAGGACGCCAAGCTGTCGGTGATGCTGGCCGCCGGCGACACCTTCCGCGCGGCCGCCGTCGAGCAGCTTCAGGGCTGGGGCGATCGCAACAACGTGCCGGTCGTGTCTCAGGGCAGCGGCGCAGACTCGGCCTCGGTGGCCTACGATGCCTACTCGCGCGCCAAGGCCCGCGATATCGATGTGCTCATCGTGGACACGGCCGGACGCCTGCACACCCAGAATCACCTGATGGACGAGCTGAAGAAGATCAAGCGCGTGCTGGGCAAGCAGGACGAAGCCACACCGCACGAGATCATGCTTGTCGTCGATGCCACCACCGGTGGCAATGCCCTGCAGCAGGCCGTGGCCTTCAACGAAGCGGTGGGTTTGACCGGCATCACCGTGACCAAGCTCGACGGCAGCGCCTCGGGCGGCATCGTGTTCGCCATCTGCCAGAAACTGCGGATTCCCCTGCGTTTCATCGGTGTCGGCGAAAAGACCGAGGATCTGGGCGTCTTCGAAGCCGAGCATTTTCTTGACGCCCTGTTCAAACGCTGACCGAATGTCGCGCTCGATGCGCCCCAAGCAAGCCCTGCGGGGCGGCGCTGCGCCCTTCGTCGCATAGGCTGGCACGAGGGATACTGTTAGCGTCCGGGGTATCCTGCTCTTCGACGGTGGCGCGTGTTCGAACGACGCAATCGACAGACGGCGCCCAAACACGGCGACCGCGCTTCGGATCTGCTCGTGGTCGACACGAGTGGTGGTTCTGAACGGCTGCTGGCATGTTTAGAACCGATACCGGACGGCGGTGAGGTTCGGCTCGTCACCCCTGTGGCGGCGGCCCGCGACGTGGCGGGTGCCGCAGCGGTGCTCGTCGTCCATCCCTCGCTCGATATACTGGATGCGTTGGCCCCGGCGGTCGCGAAGGCACGCTTGAAGCGCGACGACGGCTATCCGGTGCTGATCGCCGGTCTCACCCCCGAACGCTTGACCGAGGGCGGCGAATGGCTGACTCGCCATGCGGCCGCCGATACGCTGGCCGGGGTTCGTCTGATCGTGAACGCCGATCCGCTGGCGATCGCACGTGAAACGTCTGAACGGCTGGCACCGTTTTTCGGGCCCACCACGATCGCCATGCCGGTTTCGACCGAGGTCGAAACACTGCGCTACAAGCATTTCTACAGCATCAGTCCGGATATTCGTCGTCTGTTGCAACAAATCGCCGAGATGGCTGCCAACCAGGTCACGCGCCTGTATCTGCTCGGCGGGCCGGGCACCGGCAAGACATCGCTGGCCTATTACTATTACCTGGCGCGCCAGCAAGGCAAGTTCGTCACCGTGAATCTGTCGGCCGAAAGCTCGGGCGACAAGACCGCGATGAAGTCCCTGCTTTGTGGCCATGTGGCCGGTGCATTCGTAAACGCCAGCAATCGCAGCGGCGCGTTCACCCACGCACGCGACGGCGTCTGTTTTCTCGACGAATCCCACGGTGTTAACGGCGAGGTCATGGAAGTGCTGATGGAAGCACTCGATTCCAATCAGTATCTCCCGCTCGGCGCCTCGGCCAAGCGCCCGCTGGAGTGTGCGGTCGTATTTGCTTCCAATAGAACGTGGCCACAACTCGTCAGCCAACTCAACCCCGACGAACACGCCCGTATCGGTGCGATCATCCTGACGTTATCCGATTTGCAGCAACGCCCGGAGGATATGATGGCCGTGGCTGCCGATACGATGGCTCGACTGGCTGCTCGGGTGACGACCTGGACAGCACCGTCGGGCTTCAGTGCCGATGCCTGGCAGGCCTTGGCACAGGCCAGGTGGCACGGCAACAACCGTTCCTTGATTCGGGTCATCGAAACAGCGTTCGTGGCAAGTGCCAGCAACCGAGACGCGCAGATCACGCTGGCTGCCGTCGATCATGCGATGACGCTATGGGAGCCGGCCGACAGCACGCAACATACGCTTTATATCCACGCGGACCGATCCGGGCTGGACACCGGTCGTGTCGCCGAGTGATATGAAGCGCTCAGGGGGGGGGCTCATTGTTGCGACGACGCATAGCACGTCGCCCGATCAGCACAGAATAGCCGGCTTCGGTCGTAATCCACGTGTTCCAGTACAACGCTTGGTGCGGCCAGCGACAGGCCAAGCGCGTTCAGCAATGGGTCCACCACATTATCGAATACCGGCGCCAGAACCGTGGCCAGCGTGCTGGTGATGGCCGGGACAACGCTGTCGAGCACACCGGACAAGAGACTCGTTACCAGATCACCGACGCTGTCGGTCAGGCCCCCAACGACACATCCCAGCAGGCCGCTGCAGTCGTCTCTGACTTGCAACAACTCCGCGCGTAACGGCAGCTCCCCCAGATCGCGCAGCAGGTTCGATATCTCGACATCATCCGATATCGGGAATGTCTGAGGCAGCTCACTCGGCTGCCTGAACGAGACCGTGGGCAGGCCACGACCGCCGAACGACTCGAATGGACGCTGTCCGCCAAGCTGCAGGCCATCGCCATCGCTTTCGTTGATCAATGAAATGACCTCGATGCCCGATGCGCTCACGGCCAGACGATCCGTCGTTTCGATCTCGCCATCCGAACCGAGCGATCCGATCGCTAGTGAAGCCAGTGCGGTACGGCCGCTGATCGATACACGATAGTTCGGATTCCGGGGTCCCGGACATTCGATGGATTCGAGCGCGGCACGGCCGCTGGCGGCCTTGATCACCAAGGGCACCTGAAGACTCAGCAGCTCACCGAGCGCCGGAAGATCGAGCGAAAGCGCCAACTTGAGTTCGAGCGCCACCTGGGCCGAACGTGCCTCGGTGTAGTAGTGGCCGCTTGCATTCTTCCCCGCCGGCCCGATGGCGAGTACGGCCGGCTGGAGAATGGCCAGCCGGGCCTCGACTATCCTGTCGTTGCCGACGCCCGTGTCGGAGCCGGTCAGCCCCGAGAGCAGGCCAACATCCAGTGTCACGGGGGAGGTGCGATTCTGGGCCGTCAGCTGGGCCAGGGTATTAACGACACTGCCAACTTGAACGGACACGTCACGCCCGACCGGGCCAGCCAGCGAAAGCACATCGGATAGCGGCCTATCGCCCACGGCATCACGGATACGTCTCGTGGCTCCGGCGGCCAACCCGCTCACCGCGTCACTGAGGTTGCTCAGGACATCGTTGATGGTGATGTCGGCGAGCTGCTCGGGGGTGATGAGATCGGTCTGAAGATTGAGTAAATCGCCAAGCGTAATCGTATCGGACAGCAGACTGCCCTGATCGGCGATACCGACATCAAGCCCGACAAGACGCCCGAGCAGTGCGTTCTGATCCACCTTGGCAAGCGTGGTGCCAAAACGAATCTGCGCCGTGGCTTGACTGACCGCACCGGCCGATGCCTGCAACGTCGTTACGTCGTCGCCGAACAACGAAAACAGCGGGCGATAGCTTGAATCCGATAACGTGAGACGCACGGCATTGGGCTTGTCGTCGTTCGTGTCAACGGCTTCGACGAAACCGCGGCGGCTGGTTTGCTGGTCGGTGGTTACGCTGCCGCGATCCAGCCGCTGAATTCGTGGCGATGATCCGTCTGAAGCCATCGAATAGTTGGTCTGCACGACGGCCCGGGCCGCATCGCGTGCTTGTTGCTCCAGCCGCTGTGGCGTGTCGTCCGCTTCTGAAACACGACAGCCGCTTGCGGCACCTGCTGCGCTCAATGCGGCCAAGCGCGCAGTGCTTTCGAGCTTTTGCTGGGCCGCATACAGGCGCCCTGCATCAACCACCAATGCCAGCACCGCCACGAGCCCGAGGAGGAATACCGCCGTCATGATGGCTATCGACCCGCGTTGCCTGCCGGGCTGTTTCAACGGCGCGCCTCTATGCGTCAGGCGCGAGTGCAGCGTTCTCATCGCGCACGGGCCGCACGCTAGCGCGCCCCACCCCCACCACCACTAGTGCCACCGCCACCGGGGGCGAATGTCTGCTCCTGAAAGAGACGCGGTATCTCTTGATCGAAACTCTCGAGATAACGCTCGTAGACACGCACTGCGACATCATCGAGCATCGGCGTCGGCGCCGCGCCGTGGGTGCCGGCGGCCTGCATCTCAAGCGCCGCACTCACCGTCGGCCCGACGCTTGTCACCGTGTTTGGATCGATCGTGGTACGGGCCCGGGCCGAGGTGACACCGGTGGCACTACAAGCCCCAGCCGCCATCAGAACGGCCACCACCTGAATTCGACAATATTTCATGATCCATTCAGCTCCCGGGTCGAAAACGGCACCGCGTTGCTCGTGCCGTCGTAACTCGTCAGATTTTCGAATGCGTTGTCCTGGCGCGCCGGCTTTGTGGGCTGATCCGGAGCGGTTCCGGGATTGGCCGCAATCGGTTCGTTCGGTTCCTCCGCGCGATCGCTCTGCAGCCGATCGGTCGCCCCGGGTTTGCCCGAAGACGGCTCGATCCCGGCCAGCTGGTTTTTTGTCCCGGGCACTTCGCCAGATTGTGTCTCGACGGGCTCGTTCGGTGCCGACCGTGCCTTGTTCATGGCATGCGCCTGACTCTTCAGGCTTTCGAAGCGCTCGGGCGACATCCCGGCCTGTTTCGCCACCTGGGCCGCCTTGGTGTGGTTCTCTGTCACCAGCAGCACTAGAACGTAGTTGTTTGTCGCGAGCTGGCTGTTCTCCTCGAGCTGGTAGGCGGTTGCGATTTCGGTACGTGCTTGCGCGACATGGCCGGCCAATAATTCGGCGTAGCCCAGATCGTTACGCATGGCCGAATTCGTGGGCGCGCGGGCAACGGCCTGTCGCAGATACGCCAACGACTGATCGGGCGCACGGTCGGCCTCGATGAGCCCCAGGCCGTGATAGGCCTCGGCGGCATAGCGCGAATCCAGCAGCTCGCGATATATGGTCTCGGCTTTCTGCGTCTTTCCCATGCGCCGCAGGATCTCGGCATCGAGCGCCGATAATTGCTGGGTATGGCCGAACTCGGCCTGGCGCTGCTCCAGATGCGCATGCGCGGCATAAAGCTTGTCCTGGCGGATGAGCTGTTCGATCAGATCCGTGTAGAGTTCGGCGTTCTGCTCGTTGCCACGCGCCGAGTCGACCAGATAACGATCCGTATCCGGCCCGCGGTCCCTCGTGGCACAGCCGGCGGCCAGCGAGAGCCAGGCCATCCCGCACGCCAGATACATCGGCCCGGTTTTCAATCGCCCTTGGCTCATAACCCCCCCAGCGAGCGGCTGATCGACACGAATGCCGGGCCCACGATGAAAATCAGAAGCGGCGGGAAAAAACAGGTCACCAGAACCACGGTCATTTTCCCCGACAATATATTGACCTGCTCGCGCGTCGCCATAGTCCGTTTGGCGTGCATCGTGTCCAGCGCTTCCGTCAGCGGCGCTCTGACCTCCCCGCCATATCGCTCGACCTGGCGCAGAATGCCGAGAACCAGTTCGAGATCGTCGATGGCAAGATCCTTGCCCGTCTCGCGCAGTAGCGCATCGGCCTCGGCCCCTGCCTGAATCTGTCGAACGATCGGGTCTAGCTCGTCAACGAGCGTTTTCATCGTTGCGCGCCCCTCGCGGACCAGGCTGGTCAGGGCCTGGCGCATGTTCAGACCGGCATCGAACAGCAGAATCAGCAGATTGATGAACAGGGGCACATCCTTTTCTATCTGCTGGCGCCGGGCCGCGGCCCGGCGGCGCAGTAAATAGCGCGGCAACAGAAGCGAGCCGATCAGAACCCCCACGATCAACAATATCTGCATGGATCCGCGGCCGGGCCATATCAGTACAGCAATGCCCAGAGCGACGGCCCCGAGCGGCAGACTGATCTGCAACAGATAGAAACCGGCGCGAGCACGCGCACCGCGTAGACCGGCCTGTATCAGCAGGCGACGTGTCTCCTCGGCATCGCCGATCACGCGATCAAAGGCGGCCCCGCGACTTGCCAGTGCCTGTGCCCAGCCCCGATCCCGAATCGCACTGCGAGATCGCCCATGCGTGGCCCCCAGATATCGCTCGGCCTGGCGCCGGTGATCCAGCCGCCGAGCGGCCAGCCACAACACCACGCCGAAACCCATCAGCACGAGCGAGACCGCCAGCGGATACAGCAGCCCGCTATTCATGCCTCCGGCTCCTTCAGACCGGCCATCATTCGCCAGATGATGAATAAACCGAGTAGCTCGAGCAGCACGGCAAGCACCGCCGCCAGCTGGCCGCCGGTGCTTGTCAGCATATCCGCGTAATACCCGGGATTCTGGATATAGAAGAAGCCGGTGATGGCCAGCGGGATGGCCGCCACCACATAGGCAGAGAAACGGGTCTCGCCGGTCAGCGCCTTGAGCTCGGCGCTCGCGGCCTCGCGCTGACGAATGGTATCGATCAAGGTCGCCATGATCTGGCGCATGGAGCCACCATACTGACGATTCACCGTTGCGCTCAGCGCCAGAATATCCAGTGCCTTGAGCTCGTAGAGCCGTGCTGTGCCGGCCAGGCTCGTCTCCAGATCACCGCCGAGCTCGACCTGACGCGTCACGCTGAGAAACACGTCCCGGATCGGGGCATCGGATTCCAGGGCCGCGGCATACATGGCCTCCTCGAAGCTGTTGCCGGCCGTCAACGCACGCAGCATATAGCCCAGAAACTGCGGCAACTGTTGATTGAGTCGATGCCGCAAGCGGTTTTGCAGATGACGCAGCACCAGCGGTACGAGGCCCAGCCCGATCAGTGCCAGCCCCACCCCGGCCCATCCGAGGAGTGTCGTCAGTCCGACAGCCAATAAGACGCCCGCCGCCACACCACCACGCACGCGAGACGTCGAAACCTGGTGATAACCGGCCGAGGCCAGCGCGCGACGCAGACCGAACGTGAGCCGCTCGGTGCGGGGCGCTTCGCCGGCGCGTGCGCCGGCCTCGCCCCGCACCGAGCGGATCCGTGGACGCGCGTTCAGGCGTGTCTGTCGTTGTCGCGTGTTGGCCAGTGCCAGGGCGCCGAGACTCGCCGCCAGCAAGCACAGGACAAGACTGAGCCAAAGCAGTGTCATACCCCCTCCGTAGGCTGCACGTGCTCGTCGGTCTCTGGATCGTGTTCATAGATCACGCCCAGATCGATTTCACCACCGTGTACCTCACCGACGCGTTGAATCGAGCGGACCCGGCGTCGCCCGCTGGCATGGCGCGAGACATGGACGATCAGATCGAGAGCCGCCGCGATCTGATGCAGAAACGTGGTTTCCTGGCCGGCAAACCCGGCGAAACCGGCCAGCAACTGCAGGCGATGAATCGCATCGCGTGGCGAGTTCGCATGCAATGTGGTCATGGAACCGTCATGCCCGGTGTTCATGGCCTGGAGCATATCCAGCACCTCATCGCCGCGCACCTCGCCCACGATGATGCGATCGGGACGCATACGAAGCGCGTTGCGCACGAGATCGCGCGCCGAGACCGCGCGTTCGCCTTCCAGATTCGGAGGACGCGTCTCCAGACGCACCACGTGCTCATGCACCAGACGCAACTCGGCGGCGTCCTCGATCGTGATGACACGCTCCCCGGCCTCGGTCCACTGGCTGATCATGTTCAAGAATGTCGTTTTGCCCGACCCGGTTCCACCGATGACCAGAATATTGGCGCGTGAGGCGACCTGATCTCTCAGAAAGTCGGCCTGGCTGGGTGAAAGCGTGTTGGCAGCGATCAGCTCGTCGACGGTCAGCGCATGTTTCTTGAATTTCCGAATCGACAGGCAGGGCCCGTCGAGCGCCAACGGCGGGATGATCGCGTTGACGCGGCTGCCGTCCGGCAGGCGTGCATCGACCATGGGCGTCGACTCGTCGAGCCGTCGGCCCAACGGCGCCAGTATGCGTTGTGCCACGCGCAGAATATGGGCGTTGCTGGCAAATCGAACGGATTCGGATACCAACCGGCCGTTTCGTTCGGTATACACACGCCGCGGGCCGTTGACCACGATATCGTCGACATCATCATCGGCGATCAATGGCTCGAGCGGACCGAAGCCCACCATCTCGTTGAGCACATCGTCGGCCAAGTCGACGATCTCGAGCTGATTGATCGGCAATCGCTGCAGGCGTGCATACTCGCTGGCCTCACGCCGCACCAGCTCGCGCGACTTGGCGATTGGCCGGTCCTCGAGTTTGATATCGCGATCTTCGAGCAGTCGGATCAAGTGCAGATGCAGAGCCGCCTTGAGCTCTTGATAACGATCGGTCAGACGAAAGGCGTGTTGTTCCGACATCAGCGCCCCTTGAGTGCCAGCCATGCCCGACGCAACCGCCCGGCCGCCCCGCGACCGGCGACACCGTTGCCCGATTGCCCGCTCAAGGACCGGGCGATCTGTTCGGCCGCACCGATGAACGATTCGGTCGCGGAGGAGCGCTCAAGCACCCGCCCGGCATCCATCGCCTGCTGTCGCGTACTGAGCCGGTCGCTCAGATTGGCCACCACGGGCCGTGACAGCAGTTCTTCCAGGCGTGCCGCATCCAGACCTTGTCGATCCATCTGCCGGGTCACAATCAACCCCGCGTCATGGCGCGCCGCGCCGTGTGACTGCAGGCGGCTCATAAGCGCCGCGGTATGGCGCACTTGCACAACCGACGTATCCAGACAGAGGAGACATTGTGTCGCGCCCGCCTCCAGCTCTGTTACCACCGATTCCTGGACGCCGCTGTCCATGACCACGAGCACCTGATCGACCAGACCGCGGGCCTTGTCGACGAGCGCTGGCAACCGTGACCACAAGTTATCCGCCTCGACGACTGCTTCCCGCTCGGCGTTCGCCAGATAGAACACGCCGCGTCCCAGGCTGGGAAAGGCGCTGTCGATCAGGGTGTCGTCACAGCGCTCGACATCCGCCAGCGCATCGCGCAGAAAGAAATCCGGCTTTTGGCCAAACAGAATCGACAACGTCCCGGCCGGCACGCTGGCATCGATCAACAACACGCGCTGGCCGGTATCGTCGGGGCCGAATCTCCCGGCCAGCGCCAGTGCCACGTGTGCGGCGAAAAAAACCGTATCGGCGCTCGTGCGGGCCGACAGGAACAGACAGGCCGAGCCACGCCCCCGCGACATGGCCGGCTGCTCTCGTGCCGGCGCCCGGGCACGCTCTGCGGCGTGTGCAAAGCGCTGCAAGACATCGGACAAGCGTGCATCGTCACTGCCGCGCACAAGAAAATCTTCGGCCCCGGCACGCACGACCGGCAGCACCACGCCGCCGGCATCGGTATCGCCGACAGCAACGATCGGCAACGCAGGGTGCGTTTCGGCGACGGCCTGGATGATATCCGTGCCCAGTTCGAGCGCCTCGGCATGAACCCGGATGACCACCACACTGCCGGCCGGCAGATCGTCGATCGCGGCGAGCAGAGCGCCACGGCTTTCGCCGGCCCCCAGCTCGACTTCGCCATGACAGCCCACGACCCCAGCCAGCCACTCGGCCCACTGACGATCGGCTAGACACAAGAGCACTCGCATCGCCATGCGCTATCTGGAGAAGCCGGTTCGACTGCCGGTATCGAAGTCACCGGCCTCGTCCAGGAACAGCTTGGCGCTGCTCGGATCATAGTGCTTGTACTTTTCCCCCGGCAGATCAACCTTCGTGCCGCGCTCCAGCGGCGTCACCAGATGCGGGGTCACGATCATGATCAGCTCGCGATTCCGTCGCTCATAGCGTGTCGAGCGAAAAAAAGCGCCGAGCACGGGCAACTCGCCGAGCCAGGGCACCTTGTCGACGTTCGCCATCATGTTGCGATCCACAAGGCCTGAAATGATGAACGATTGGCCATCGCCCAGCTCCACCGTGGTATCAGTCCGGCGTTTGCGCAGCCCCGGAACCTGCACGCCGTTGAGCGTGACCGCGCTGGAAAAATCGAGCTCGCTGACGCTGGGGGCCAGTTTGAGCACGATTCTGTCCGGCGAAAGCACGGTCGGCGTCAGTGTCAGTTGAATACCGAACTGTTTGAACTCGATGGTGATCGCCGAGTTGCCACCGATACCGCCGCCGCCCTGAGCGACCGGAACCGGAAACTCGCCCCCCCGCGAGAAACGTCGCGGTCTGGCCACTCATGGCCACCAGCGATGGCTCGCTCAGTATGTTCATCAACCCGCGGCGCTCGAGAATGCTCAGGTAGCCGGCCGTGCTCTTGTTGGAATCGGAGATCACCAGATTGAACGCATCGCCGATCGGCTTGAACGCGCCGCTGGACAGGATATCCAGCCCTGCGCCCATGGGATCGATACCGGCGCTCTTGCCCGGCGGCGAAACGCCGATCGCGGATTCCCCGGGGGCATTGCTGGCAAAGTTGAAACCGATCTGGCGCAGCGTGCTGCGCGACAGCTCGGCAATCTGGATATCGGTCTGCACCTGGACACTGAAATCATCGGCCTGCGCCCCGAGCACCGGCGCATCGGCAGCGGCGATATTGACCGGGAAACGCATGGGCGACTGACCATCCCGCATCCAGGCGATCAGGCTGGTCGAGCCACGCTTGTTGCCAGTCAGCATGACTTGCGCATCGCCCGTCACCGACACATCGGCAATCTCGGGGTCGCCGATCGCCACGCGCTCGATCGGCCCCGGCATCATGACGAGCCGCTGCTGGCCCGGCGGCACATTGAGCTCGCCCGCGCGAATCGTCGATGCATCGAGGGCCAGTGCCGGCCCCGTGGCCATCAGGGTCAGTACCAGAACGCATCCCAGAGCATGGCGCTTGAATCGTTTCATTCGATGTATGACTCCCCGGGTGTCGCGACCAGGCCGGCTCATGGCACGGCCACGCGGCTTGATTCATTACCGCGAAAGACTTGTATCGTGGGACGTGGCGCCGAGCGCTGCGCCGGTCGGGTCGGGCGCGATCGTCGGGACTCGGCCGGGTCCGGGGGAGCGCCTGTCAGCTCACGCAGGGTCAGCGACGTGCCTGGGCCATCGCGATCGACGCCCGAGGCCGCGAGCTTCCCCAGCCGGGCCTGCGCCATGCGGCGGGCGTCGGTCTCGCCGATCAGCGCCAGACGAAGCTGGCCAACCTCCTCGCCCAGAACAAGACGCGGCACCTGGTCACGCGGCACGGCCAGTACCGCAGTCGTCTGACGGCCGGTATCGTTTTTGGCCGCCGCCTCGTCCGTCTGGTCGAGCAGCCGGTTACGAAACGCCAACAGCCGCAGACCGGCCAACAGCACGCGTGCCTGGCTCTGCTCGACTTCCTGGCCGCGGGCGGGCAGATAAAGCAGCACATCGACCATATCGCCGGGACCGACGAACCCACCGGCACTCACCGCATCGTTGACCGGAATGGACACGGCCTGCATGCCGGCGGGCACCAGCTGCGCCAGCTCGCTGAACGTGATCAGGGCATCCCGGGCCAGGACGTCGTTGTTCGCCACCGCCTGACTGGGCATGCGTCCGATCAGGTCGTCGATATCGCTGAAGTACGCCCGATCCGGTGGCGGCATCTGCACCCGGTCGAGGTCATCGGCCGTCAACGATACGAACGGCGCCAGATCATGCGCGGCCACGACAACATCGACGTTGTTAGCCGGCTGATCCGACGGCGCCCCGTGCCGCTCGCCGAGCGTGGGCGACGACGCCCCACCCGGCATGAAAAAAGCAATCGCTGCCACGATGACCGCCGCGATCAACAAAACGATCGCAGCCCCCCGTAAAACATTCGTACTCACGCCGTCCCCCGTTGACGAGTGGCTACACTAGCCGATCACGGATAGCCGTAACATGCCTCGGCTATCATCCCCCCCGGGTTCGTCGGTGGCACCACGACCCCCAGAAATTCAACGCTTTGAAATGCCATGACACCCGGAGAGCGCGTGTCCAGACTCACCCGAATGCCGCCGGCAGCCCCGGCGCCGCACTCGGCAGCGCCGGGGCCGGAAAACCCGACCGTAATCGCCTGCGGCGGCGCCCACTCGAGCGACGACAGCACAACGGCGCGTACGGCACTTTCGTCGATCCCGCCGGTCGACGGGTCGAGCGTCTGGGTCGCCAGCTGGGCCGCATTGCCGGTTGCACGTTCAAGCGCGGTCTTCAGTACAAACGCATAGCCGTAGTAGACCACACCCACGAGCAGCAATAGAAGCAGCGGCAAGACCACGGCAAACTCGACCAGGCTCGCCCCCTGCTGGCGATGAAACAGGCACTGTTGTCCGGCACAGGTGCCCGGCAGGGGGCGGTGACGGGCGATGCCCACTAGAAGTACGTCGTGGATCGGGCCGATACACGCTCCGGTAGCGGCACGAGACCGATCCGCGGCGTATGGTGCAGCAACTCCGCCAGCGGCCGCGCAAGCGTGACCTCGACCGATATCGCGGCGCCCGTGTCCTCCGACTCGATGATGCACACACGATTGCCCGTGGGCGGGCCGCATCGTGTCGATGGCGACAGTGCCGTGTCGCTGGCCTGGCTCACCGTGACCAGGCCCAAGGCATCGCTGGCAACCTTGCTGTCGAAACGTGCCGCCATTTCGGTCGAGAAGGTCTCGTTGGCCAGGGCATGAATACGCGCGACAGCATCCGGAGCCGTCGGGTCGACGATCACGACCGCGTTGCCAACGGTATGGGCCACCCGTTGTAGACTCTGCTGGGAATAGAAAAAAACGCCGTAGAGCAGCGTGCCCAGCGTGATCGCCAGAAAAACCGGCAGTGCAATCGCGGTTTCGATCATTGCAGCGCCGGTTTCGGCGGTCTCAGACATCGGCTGCGCCATAGGATGGCCCCTGCCCGAAAACGCGTGCCCGGTTCCGGCCCCGTGTCGGATGAGCAGGTCCATACGACGCATGGGGCACGATGGCCGAATTACTACGAGGTTCCAGGCGCCTCTGCGCTAATTGTGTTTTGAGCTTCGGTGAAGAATCCGGAAATATCACCGCCAATTGCCGCAATAGCAGTGATAGCCGCGATGGATATCAATCCGACAATCAGTCCATACTCAACCAGCGTGGCGCCTTCTTCCTTGCCACGGCGTACGTTCGTCTTGCGTATATTGCTCATCGGGCGCATCTCAATCTCCTTGCATGTCTGGATGAAGGCTGGGCCTTACTACCCAGCCGGACTGGACGTATATTCGAATCTACCCAATTGCTCGAATGCATGCAAAACACATCATTAGCTTGAGCGCAATCTTATTGTCGGATTTTCTTTAGCGTGGTTCGGCCTGTATCACCGTAAAACGATGGCAGCCGTGTTCTGTTCTTCATAAGGGAATGGTTTTGTCTAGACTTGACCGAATGGATATCGTGACGTTCGACAATGTGGTCAAGCGTTATGCTGGCGGCAAGCTGGCACTCGATAGAGTGTCGCTGTCGCTGGCCCGCGGCGAGATGGCGTTTCTGACCGGGCATTCGGGGGCAGGCAAGTCCACGCTGATGAAGCTGATCGGCCTCATCGAGCGCCCCACGCGGGGCCGTGTGGTCATCAACGGCACCGATCTGGCCCGTGTTTCGAGACGCCAGGTGCCGCGCTATCGCCAGCGTGTGGGCCTGATCTTCCAGAACTACAACCTGCTGTTCGATCGCACGGTCTTCGACAACGTGGCCTTGCCGCTGGTCATCCGCGGTCAGGTGCATCGCGATATCACGCGCCGGGTTCGGGCTGCGCTGGATACGGTGGGCCTGCTGTCACACGAAAAGAAGTTTCCCATCACGCTGTCCGGCGGTGAGCAGCAGCGTGTGGGGATCGCCCGAGCCGTGGTCGCACGCCCGCACCTGTTGCTGGCCGATGAGCCCACGGGCAATCTCGACCCCGAGCTGTCGGCCGACATCATGCGTCTGTTTACGCGACTCAACGAAACCGGCACGAGCATCATGATCGCGACCCACGATATCGATCTGGTCCAGGCCATGCGCTATCGCCGCATCACGCTCGATCACGGCCATCTGGAACAGGCCTGACCATGCCCACGGCTTCCCGAAAGCAAGGCACCCGCACGCGATTGGGCGAGAGTGCCGCAGCCGAGTCGGCCAAGGGCTGGGCGGCGTCTCATGCGCGTTGCCTGCTGGAAAGCCTGGGCCGGTTGTCCCGGCGCTGGATCGCCAGTGCCCTGACGATTCTGGTGATCGGCATTGCGCTGGCCCTGCCCAGCGGGCTTTTCGTGGTGGTCAAGAACATGGATCGGCTGGCCGGTCAGTGGCATCAGTCGGTTCAGATCTCGGTGTATCTGGACAATGACCTGCCCACCGAAGACGGCCGGCAGCTGGCCGACGATCTGCTCGGCGACGAACGCGTGGCGAGCACGCGTTTCATATCCGCAGCACAAGGTCTGGACGAATTCAAGAAGGCCAGCGGCTTTGGCGCAGCACTCGATGCACTGGGCGATAACCCCTTGCCCGGCGTCATCCAGGTCACACCCCGTGCCAGCCTGGCGCCGGCGGCCGTGGGGGAACTGGTGGCCGCGCTCGGCCAGCGCGACACCGTGGCCAAGGCCTCGCTCGACCAGGCCTGGCTGCGCCGTCTGACCGCCATACTGGATCTGCTTTCACGAGGGAGCTGGGTCATCGGCCTGCTGCTGTCGGCCGCCGTGGTCTTCATCGTGGGCAACACCATTCGTCTGGATATCGAGAATCGCCGACAGGAAATCGAGGTGATGAAGCTGCTGGGCGCCAGCGATGCCTTCATTCGTCGACCGTTTCTCTACAGCGGCCTCTGGTACGGCCTGCTCGGTGCATTCGTGGCCCTGCTGGTGCTGGGCATCTGCCGGCTGGCGCTCGGCGGCTCTCTGGCCACGCTGGTGTCATCCTACGACGGCGCCCTGGCGATCCGGGGCCTGGGCGGCCGCGGCGTGCTGTGGCTGATCGTGGCAGGCCTTGGCCTGGGCTGGCTGGGCTGCGTGATCACCGTCAACCGCGAACTGGCCGCCATCGAGCCCCGTTGAATCGGGCCGGCCATGGCCGCTACGTCGTCCGCGGCTGATCAGCCTCGATCAACGCCCATTCGGGAACCCCGCGCGCGCGATGGTGTCCATACCGAACTGTTCAAGCTGATCGATATCGTTCGATTTGCTATACTGGCATCAAATGCCAGCGGCCCAATGGAGGCTACGAATGGCCAATCAAATGACCGTTTCCTCGCGTCAAATGAACCTACCGACCCTGTCCTCGGCAAGCATCGAGTCCTATCTCCAGGCTGTTTCGAACATCCCGGTTCTCGACCAGGACGACGAGCAGGCGCTTGCCCGTCGCCTGCGCGACGATGCCGATATCGAGGCGGCACAGAAGCTGATCCTGTCCAATCTGCGTTTCGTGGTGCACGTTGCGCGAGGCTATTCCGGCTACGGTCTGCCGCTGGCCGACCTGGTTCAGGAAGGCAATATCGGGCTGATGAAGGCCGTCAAGCGTTTCGACCCGGATGTCGGCGTACGGCTGATCTCGTTCGCCGTCCACTGGATTCGCGCCGAGATTCACGAATACATCCTGCGCAACTGGCGCATCGTGAAAGTCGCGACCACCAAGGCCCAGCGCAAGCTGTTCTTCAACCTGCGCAGCTCCAAGAAACGTCTGGGCTGGATGAACACGGGCGAAGTCGAAGCCGTGGCCACCGATCTGGGCGTCAAGCCGGAAACGGTTCTGCAGATGGAGCGTCGTCTGTCCGGGGGCGATCAATCGTTCAATGCCCTGCCGACGGCCAACGATGAAAACGTCTACTCGCCGGAAGACTATCTGTCCTCCGACGATGGCGACGATCCGGCCTCGGATATCGAGAACGACAACTGGCAGACCTATCAGCATGCCAATCTCGAACAGGCCATGATCGGCCTGGACGAGCGCAGCCGGGATATTCTCGAATCGCGCTGGCTGCGCGAGGACGGCAAGATCGGGCTGCAAGAACTGGGCGACAAGTACGGTGTGTCCGCCGAACGTATCCGTCAGCTCGAAGTCGCTGCGATCAAGAAATTGCGCGGCGCCATGGCTGCCTGATACGAGCGGTCTGCGCGAGCTGTCCAAGCCGGCACCTGCGGGGGCCGGCTTTTTTGTGCGTGTCGGATGCGAATAGAAACGGTCTGTATTATCCGCACCTATTCGTGCACGGCCTGGCGTGCGACCGCCCTCGCCCTGCTACGAGCGCGACGGCAGCGCTGGCGGCTCGTCGCTGTCCGGCGGCGAGTTCTTCGGGCGACGAAAGACTTCGCCGACGGATTCGTCCACGGATCGCAGATGCAGGTCATGCTGCGGGTAGACGATCTTGATGCCGTTGGCCTTGAAAGCGTCGTGCACACGACGATAGATGGCGTGTTGCAGCGGCAGCAGGTAATAGAGGTCGTGATAGAACACACGCGCCTCGTAGATGATCGCGCTGTCGTCGTAGCCCACCATGAACACCGACGGCGGCGGGTTGTCGAGCGCGACCGGTTCGGCGTCGACGGCTTCGTGCACGAGCCGCTCGACCAGATCGCCATCGGTGTCCAGCGCGACACAGAACCGCAGGATGAGACGGGTGATGTCGTCGGTCAGCGTCCAGTTGATCACGGTTTCGGTGATGAATGTCTGGTTCGGGATCACGACTTCCTTATTGTCCCAGTCGGTGATCGTGGTCGCTCGGATACGGATACGCGAGACGGTACCGGTCAGCGCGCCCACGGTGACCGTATCGCCCACCCGTACCGGGCGCTCGAACAGGATCAGGATGCCCGAGATGAAGTTGGCGAATATCTGCTGCAGACCAAAACCCAGCCCCACGCCGATCGCGGCCACCAGCCACTGGATCGAAGACCATCGCAGCCCGATCAGGTTCACGGCGATCAACATCCCGATGATCACGATCGCGTACTGAAACAGGGTGGCCATGGCATAACGACTGCCCGCATCGAGCGAGAGCCGCCGCAGCACGGTGATTTCCAGAAAACCCGGCAGATTGCGCCCGGCGAGCGTGGTGACGACCCCCACCGCGATCGCGAGTAGCAGCGCCCCCAGCGTGACGTTGGAAATCTCTTTCTGACCGTCGACCTGACTGGTGATCTGCCAGAGGTTGATATTGTCCAGCAGCTGCAGCGCCGGCAACGTGCCCGACCAGACCAGCCACAGGCCGGTGGCAATGGATAACGTGATCACCACCTTGATCAATCCGCGGGTCTGCTCGCTGATCTGGACCAGATCGATCTCCAGGCCTTCCAGCGTTTCCGGCGTACTGTCGCCGGACACGGCCGCCGCCTCGCGTGAGGCTCGCGCCTCGCGGGCCTCCTCGCGGCGCTGGAGCGCACGCGACAGGGCGATACGCCGCTCGGCGACCGTCAGCCAGCGCACGATCAGGCTGTAGAGAATCACCGCCCCGCCAAGCAGTGCCGCCGAATAGAAGAACCGGCTCTGGAGCTGAAGTGCGGTGTAGTAATAGCCGCGGGCCGCCATCCCCGACAGCGCCAGCGGGATGGCCGTGGCCACGGGCAACCAGAAATAACCCAGACGCCAGTTGCCGTCCTCGTTCTCGGTCATCACATCAGAGAGCACGCCCGTGATCGGATGCAGCACACGCCAGGCGAAGATAGCGATCGAGAATTCGCCGAGCATGAACGCCGCTCGCCCGATCGTTTCGCGCTTGGCATCGTCATCGAATGCCTCGGTCATCGAGATCACGATGATCGGCACGATCAGCGCCAGCGAGAGCGCCCGCAGATCCCGGTGCAGATTACGCCGTGCCTTGTCCGACCAGCGGAAATGCGCCTGCGCCAGGCCATTGGCCCGCACCACCTGCGTGAACGGCTCGATGAACAGCGCCAGCATGCCCAGCTGAAACATCGCGCTGCCCGCGGCCTTGGCAAACGGCGTGGCGCCCGGCGCATGCTGGGTGAGATACCCGATCGACAGGGGCAGCAGGATGGCCGGCAACGCCAGTAAAAGCGTGGCCAGCAGTGCACGCAGTGTCAGGGCGACGGAATCGTGGCTGACATTGCCGACCGGCTCGGCCAGCACGGCCAGACGACGCTTGAACAAACCGCGCATGCCCATCAACGCGCCGATCACGAGTATCGCCAGACCGGCCCGAAAAGGGCTTGCCACGATGCCGCCCGCAAACGCCGTCAACGCCTCGTGCCACGACCGCGGATCGAGCAGCCAGGGAATGTCCTCGGCCAGACGGGCCGGCCAGTCCAGCCAGATGCCGTGAAACGACGGCAGCCAGAACAGACGTTCGTCGAGCAGGCGATTGAACGAGCTCAACGTGTCGTTGTAGTGCCGCGACAGGCTGCGCAGGTCACGTCCGACATCGACGTATCGGCCCTCGGCATCGATCAGGCGATCGATGATGGCCTGGCGTTGATCGAGCAGGTTGATCAACGACTCGCGCTGGCCGGCATTCAGTGTGACGTCGGCCTGGCTGGCGATACGCTCGGCCATCATGGCCGGATTGTCCAGCTCCGCGCGCGTCTGCTGAAGCTGAAACCGATCGAGCTCGGCGGTGGAGACATCCGGCAGACCGTTGAGCGTGTCGCTGTTCAGAAACGACAGCGACGGCGCGGCCAGGCGCCGGCGCTGGTTGCGCAGCACATCCCCCAGGGCCACCGACCCGCCCCCGATCTCGAGCTGTCGCTGCACGAGGTTGAGCCGGCGCTCGAGGCTTTCCACCCGGGCCCGCTGCTCGGCCTGGCGTTGTGACAGGGTCTGGGCGTCCCGGGTGATGCCCGCCAGGTCGTAGGTCAACTCGACGTTCTTCTGCGCGACCTCGCTGATCGGCGCCAGAGCCGTACGCAGCTCGCTGAGTTTGTCTTCACTGGCATCACGCAGCGTCTCGGCCGAGGCGATCTGGGCCTGCGACAGCGCGCTCTGGGCCGCGACCAAGGCTTCGTTGAGACGCGCGACCTGGGTTTCGGCCAGCGAGCGTTTGACCTCGAGCAGACGCTCCCGGGCATCCAGGCCGGACAGCTCTTGCTGCAGGCGCTCGATCTCGGCATTCAGCGCATCGCGGCGCGCGGCCACGAGCGTGCTTTGCGCGCGGGCCTGGACACCGCCGGCATCGCCCAGATCCACACTATTGCGGCCGGCCAGATTCTGCAGGGCGTTGCGCGCATCGGCCAGCTGTGCGCGCAACTGTTCCGGGCGCTGGGCCGCGCGTGTGAGCTTGTCCCGTGCATCGGCCAGGCGCGCCTGGGCATCGGTCAGGCGCGTGCGCGTCTGCTCGACACGCTGGGCCAGCGCCTCCAGCGACTGGTCGGCAAGCTCGTCGACGGTGGGCACACTGCGAACATTGCGTCGCTCTGCCTGGAGCGACTCGATATCTTCGGGGATCTGTTTCTGCGATGCCGCAAGATCGGCGGCCTGCTGTCGGTCGGCCTCGGCCGCCTGAAGTGCTGCCAGCGCTTTCTGATAGGTCTCGAGCGCCTGACCCCGGCGTGTGTCATCGACATCTCGTCGTGCCTTGAGGCTTTCGATCTGGTCTTTCAGCCGGGATATCTGCTGGCTGATGTCGACGCCCGGGCCATCGACGCCGCTCTGGCCCAGGGCCGACGAGAACGAGGCCGCCAGGCACCACAGACACACCACGACGACAACGCGTCGAAGCAGGCCGGGCGATACCGCGAACGCTTTGTTCGATGGGTGTGACGATTTCACAGGTGACAACACATCGATCCAGGAGCTGGAATGATCGCATCCGGGACAGGCCCCGAACGAACGTTGAAAGCGGCCGCGCGGCCGATGCCGGCTTGATGACGCCTGCCCGGCCACTGCACGCGTCTACGCATCGTAGATACTCATGCATACAAGCGCCAGATCCTCGCCGCCGAAGACGTTGTAGTCGCGCGATCGGCATAGCACAATTTGAACACGGCACAGCGCTTTGCCCTGGCCGCCCGTCTCGTCTTCGTACTGCCCGTCATCATCACGCTCATGCCTGACCCGCTATCTCGCACGCCACCGCCGCGCGGCCGGACACGGGCTGCGCTCATGCAGGCTGCCCTGGAAATGGTGGCCTCGGAGTCGAACTTCTCGGCGCTTTCGCTACGCCGTATCGCCCGCCACGCCGGTGTCGTGCCGACCGCGTTCTATCGCCATTTTCGCGATATGGATGATCTGGGCATCACGCTGGTCGATGAAACGTTTGCCGAATTACGCGCGGTACTGGCCGGCGTGGATCTGCCGTCGCTGTCGATCGACGGCCTGATTCATCACTGTATCGGGCTGTTTGCCTTCCATGTCTGCGAGCGGCGTCTTCTGTTCCAGTTTCTGGTTCGTGAACGCTATGCCGGCAGTGCGGCGCTGCGTGATGCCATTCAGACCAATCTGGCCGCGCTGAACGGCCAGCTCACGCACGACCTGTCCCAGCTCGAGGCTTACTCGGCGGTCGATAATACCGATCTCGCGCTCGTGGCCGAGCTGGTGGTCAACACCGTCATCGCCACGGCCGAACGCATTCTCGATGTGGCCCGCGCCGATGCCCCGGTCGATACGGTCGTGAATGATGCCGAACGCCAGCTGCGGCTGATATTTCTCGGCCTGTCGCAGTGGCAGAGCCGGCCGCAGACAGGCTATTCGACGGGCGACGGGGCCGCGTAAGCGTCGTCTGCCGGTGCCGGCTCGGCAGCCAGCGACGCCGCCGATGCCCCGTTCATGCGCGCTCGCACGCGCGAGACGATTTCCGGCACCAGGGACATGCCCCACTGCTGGCCCAGATCCAGTGATTCGGTGAGCAGCTCGGGCGAGATACGCACGAGCTTCTGGCCCAGCGGCGACTGATAGAAATTCACCAGCTGGTTGAGCTCGATCAGGTTGAAGTGCTTTTCATAGATCGGCGCCAGCACCGAATACAGTGCATCGCCATCGGCAATACGCTCGGAAACCACAGCGCGCGTCTGCTCGGTGACGAGATTCATGGTCTCCGGGCCCAACGAGCCGCCCAGCAGCGACATCGCGCTTTCCACGCGACCGATGAACTGATCGGTGAATACGTTGCGAAGCTGGGTCACATCCGTGAGCGCCACCAGCTTGCGCACGGCGGCATCGGCCTGTTGGTAGTCCAGGCTGTCCGAACGATCCGGCGGGTTGGCCATGGCCTGGGTGGCCGAGCTGGTCTGGGCCAGCCCGGCCACCGGCATGACAGCGATCAGGGCGATCGCCACCCGTGTCTTGATGCTCAGCCGATCAAGCGGCCTCTGCCGATCCGGTGTTTTCATGAAAGTCTTTACCCTCGAGGGTGGCAGCGATGACGCCGGTGCGCACGACGAAATCGCCGAAGCGTTCACCGTCTTCGCGTTCGGCCGACCAGCGCTGAATCAGCGGGGTGAGTTCGGCCAGGATTTCTTCTTCGCCGATGTTCTCGCGATAAAGCTTATTCAAACGTGAACCGTCGAAGGCCGCGCCCAGATACAGGTTGTATTTACCGGGCGCCTTGCCCACGAAACCGATCTCGCCGAGGAACGGCCGCGCACAGCCGTTGGGGCAGCCGGTCATGCGAATGACGATCCGCTCATCGCCGATATCGGCCTTGTCCATGATGTCCTCGAGCTTGCCGACGAGCTCGGGCAGATAGCGTTCGGACTCGGCCATGGCCAGGGCACAGGTCGGGAACGCCACGCAGGACATCGAGGCATGGCGCAGCGCGCTGTTGCGCTTGGTCTTGCCGTCATCCAGACCGTAGTGGTCGATCACGCCCTCGATATCGGCGCGATCATCCGCGGCGATACCCGAGATGATGACGTTATGGTTGCCCGTCAGCCGGATCGTGCCCTTGTGGATCTTGGCGATCTCGCGCAGCGCGGTCATCAGCTTGTAATTGGCCGGGCCCTGATACTGGCCGTGGTGTGCCCGCCCGTTCTCGTCGAAATCCGCGATACGCCCGTTCTCGATGAACAGCGTCACGTGCCAATCGCCGGCGTCGTCCTGGAACCAGCCGATCGGGTCGCCATTGCGATCGAAATGATAGTCGCGCGTGGGTTCGAGCTTGATGCCGGCGCGCTCGTCGAGCTGCTCGTGGATGAAGCCGATGCCGTTGTCATCGATGGTGTACTTGAAGCGCGCGTGCTTGCGGTTCTCGCGATCGCCGTAGTCGCGCTGGATGGTGACCAATGTCTCGACCGTCTCCAGCGTCTGATCCAGGCCCACGAAACCGATGACACTGCCCAGCCGGGGATAGGTGGCCGGCTCGCCGTGGGTGCTGCCCATGCCGCCGCCGATGGCCACGTTGTACCCCACGAGCACGCCGTCCTCGACGACCGCGATCAGCCCGATATCGTTGGCGAACACGTCCACATCGTTTTCCGGCGGCACGGCGATGGCGATCTTGAACTTACGCGGTAGATAGGTCGCCCCGTAGATCGGCTCGACGTCGGTCTCGCCGCTTGGCGCGTGCTGGAGAAAGATCTCCTCGTAGGCCCTGGATTTCCAGGCCAGATGCTCGGAGATTCTCGTCGACCAATCGTGAATCTCGGCGTGCACGGCCGATTTTTCCGGAAAGGCCGAGGCCATGACGTTACGATTGACGTCGCCACAGGCGCCGCGCGCATCCACGCCGACCTTGTAGGCGTCCTGGAGCAGCGGACGCAGATCGCGCTTGGCCACATGATGATACTGAAAGGTCTGGCGCGTGGTCAGGCGCAGCGTGCCGTTGGCGTACTCGTGCGCCAGGCGATCGATCTCGAGATACTGTGCGCCCGTGACCACCCCGGCCGGCAGGCGCAGGCGCAGCATGAACTGATAGTGCGGCTCCAGCTTCGAGGCCTTGCGCTCGGCGCGCAGATCGCGGTCGTCCTGCTGATAGAAACCGAAGAACTTCGTCAGCTGGGTATCGTCCTCGGCGATCGAGCCGGTCAACTCGTCGGCCAACCCTTGTGCGATCGTCCCGCGCAAAAAATTGCTGCGGATCTTGATGTGCTCGACGGGCGAGAGATTCTTTTCCGTGGTGCTCATGGGATCACCTGATGATGACGACAGCGCTGATGGTTCAGCAGCGCTTTGATTTTCCGATCCGACAATGAACGCGAATAAAAGACAAAACGCAGACTAGACCCATCGGGCCGTTTGCCAGAGCAACGCATCGAGTGGGCGTTGTCGGGGCGTGCGGTCTATACGCGCTTGCGATGCATGAAATGCGCGAACGATTGTCCGTGTTCATTCATGTCCATTGTCAGACTCGAGTCTTGCTAAAAATTACACGAAGACAACGCTGCCGCGTCGCTAGTAGACGTCACGCTGGTAGCGTTTTTCTTTCTGCAGGTTCTTCAAGTAGCCGGCAGCGTCTTCGGGGGTGATCCCTGCCTGCTCGCCGATCACGTCCAGCAATGCGTCGTGAACGTCGGCGGCCATGGCATTGGCATCACCACAGACATAGAGAGTGGCCCCGTCCTCGATCCATTGATAGACCTCGGCGCCCGCCTGTCGAATCTTGTCCTGGACATAGATCTTGTCGGCCTGATCACGCGAGAAAGCCACGTCCATACGCGTGAGCAGGCCCGCCTCGCGCCAGCGCAGCCAGTCGGTCTGGTAATAGAAGTCGGTCCGGAAATGCTGGGCGCCAAAGAACACCCAGTTCTTCCCGTCGGCCCCGCGCTCCTCGCGCTCTTCGACGAAAGCCCGAAACGGGGCGATACCGGTGCCGGGACCGATCATGATGATCGGGGCCGAGTCGTCGGCGGGCAGCTTGAAGTTCTTGTTGTGATCGATGTAGATCGGCAGGCGTGCTTCTTCGCTGCGATCGGCCAGCTGGACCGAGGCCACGCCGTGCCGCTTGCGCCCGTGGGTCTCATATCGCACGGCGGCCACGGTGAGATGGATCTCGTCCGGATTGGCCGCATGGCTGGAGGCGATCGAGTACAGCCGCGGGGGCAACTTGCGCAACAGGCGCACGAAATCCGCGCCCGCCATGCCCTCGATCGGATAGTCCTCGACCAGGTCGACGATGAAACGCCCGTCGATATACTCGGACAGCTGCTGGCGGGCATCTTCGGCCAGCAGCGCGTTCAGTGCGTCGTTGGCTGCCTGCTCGGCATATTTTTCAATGAATGGCCGTGTGAGCGTGGTGATCTCGTATTGGTGGGTCAGCGCATGCTCGAGCGTGACGTCACCATCGATACCCGTAACCATCTCATCGGCCTCGACACCGAGAGCACCAATCAGCTCGGCGACCACCTCCGGGTCGTTGGCCGGAATGATGCCAAGCGAATCGCCCGGCTCCCAGGTCAGGCCGGAGTCCTCGGTATCCAGCTCAATATGATGGACCTCCTTGTCCGAGCCCTGCCCGTTCATCACCACGTTGGTCAGCACCTCGGCGGGGAACGGGTTCTTGCGGCTGTAGCTGGATGCCGATTCGGTCGCGGCGGGCTGGGCCGCCGCACCGGGTAGCGGCGTGACGTTGGCATGGGCCTGGCCGGCACCCGTGGCGTCCTTGAACTTGGCGATGACGTCATCGATCCAGGATTCGACCGTATCGTCGAAATCCACATCCAGATCAACACGATCGACAACACGCGTGCCCCCCAGCTTCTCCAACTGGGCATCAAAGTCTTTGCCGGTCTGGCAGAACTGTTCGTAGCTGGTATCGCCGAAGGCCAATACCGAAAAGTTCATGCCTTCAAGCTTGGGCGCTTTCTTGCCGTGGATGAATGCGTGCAGTTCTTCGGCGTTATCCGGCGGGTCGCCCTCACCGTGGGTCGAGACCAGCACCACGACATTGCTCTCTTTCTTCAGATCACGCGGCTTGTAGTCGAGCATGTCCACGGCGTTGGCCGTCAGGCCATCGGCATTGGCCCGCTCGGCCAGCTGCTCGGCCACATC
>MDTG01324878.1_pt1 | contig 34910 bp, 34 predicted proteins | sample 811421 | NCBI WGS metagenome assembly MDTG01 (sample SAMN05326645, study PRJNA326480) | marine metagenome | isolation source: seawater | place: Pacific Ocean: South East | collected 2011
AAATATAGCTTTTATAAACTATAAAATTCCAACATTAGTAAAAAGAAAGAATACAAGAGTTTATAATGTAGTATTAGAAAGTGGCCATAAAATGATAGTAAACAATATATTGGTAGAAACATTACAACCAACAAATAAACTTTATAAACAAAAACTATTAAAGTAATTAATAATATTTTAAAGTTGTGTTTTAAAATATTATTATTTAAGGTAATTTAAAAACTTTTGTATAGTAAGCCCAGAAGAAAATACCTACAAAGCATTTAGATAATAAATCAAGTACATTATAACCTACATTTCTAGTTATTTCATTATATTCATATAGTACTCCGTATCCAGCCCATAAAATAACAAATGCCCAAAATAACATTTGATTATCAAAATTATATTTTTTATAAAGTAATTTCTGATAAATATATCCATATAAAAGAGCAAAAAAGATGAATCCTACAATATTTGCACTTTGTTTTTCCATACGTCCAGTTTCACCAGCATATCCAGATAACAACATTAAATAATTTAAAACAAGTATAAGTAAAAAAGAAGAAAATGACAAAGCTCCGCCTTTGGTATTATATAAAAATGCTAAACAAAGTACTAAAAGCATAATAGGTGTTGTAATTGCCCAATCAGTATATCGAACAACATTGATTTTTTTGAATTCAATATCTTTATTTTTGATATCTGATACAAATCGTCCATAAAAGAAAGCAGCTACAACAGAAATACATGTTTCTAAATTCAAAATATTTCGGATTTTTTTATCTGATGTTCTTATTGCTTCGATGAAAGTAATTGTAGCAGTGGTCATTAAAAATGCATAAGTAATATAAAATGAACTTCGAATCATTTTTTCATCATTCTTAGATAAAGTATTTTTTGTTGCTTTTAATTGTTCATTCAATAATTCCATATATAATATTTAATAATATTAAAAATTATATAAATTTATTTTTTATCAATATATTTATGGATTATATACAATAGTAATGCTCCAACTGAAGCAAAATATAAATGTATAATAGGGTCATTTGGTAATTTATATCTATTATCTTGTATTTTATCATTATAACTAGTAAAAAATTCTGTACAGTTTTCATTTGATACAGGATTGCGTTTGTTTCCAAAAATACATGGGTCTAAATCTTTTATATCAGCAGTTGCTACATATTTTGATTCACTACTTTTATTATTGCTATTGTCAACAACTTCCATGGTTATTTCTTGACATTCTGGGTTTGTTCCTGTAAAAAAAGAACCCATAATTTTAAAAGGATTTAATGAATTTAAATTTGTCATAGCACCTGGAATAAGACCTTTCATACTTGAAAAATTACCTATACCTAAATCAGATACAAATGGAATATTTCCAGTGGGTTGATTGTTTATGTAAATATATCTATCTACGCTATTTCCAGAAGCTTTATCTTTACATTTTCCACCAGTATTTAAAAAAAACTTATTTCCTAAAGGACCACTTCCTTTTTGAGCTTTAGAATTACCTGTTACTAAAACTTCGGTATAACTAATTAATCCTGCTACATTTTTGGCTGCTTGCGATAATGTTCCACGAGTCGATAATCCCATTTGACTAGGATTTTTAATGTTTGAATAATATGGATATGTAGGACCCAATAATTTTTCTTCTACTTCTTTTGCATCATTTTTAATATCTTCAAAAAAACTACTCATAATATATATTAATTATATTATTTATTTATCAATACTATTTATAATATTTTCTATTATTTCATGAATATCATCATTGTGATGTGTTTCAAAACATTCATTACATATAAATTTAGTTTCATTGATATTATTAGATTCTATCCATTGTTGACATTTATAATTAAGTTTCTTATAAAAATTTTCTAATTTTTCTGTTTTTTCTTTTAAAAAATTACATTGATACATAAATAAAATACAATCTATTTGTTGTTGTCCCATAATAGTGTTACATTCATCTAATTTATTTAAAAAAAATAATGGAATATTTTCTATAGAAAAATTTTCAGAATTAATATTATAAAGTGAACTATATATTTTATCTAATATATTAATAACATTTTTATTAAAATTTTTACAAACTATATATCTTTCAAATAAAAATGTATTACCTGAATTAGGTTTTATAACAACAATTTTTTTATATAAAAGTGATAAAATGTAAATAACATTAATAGAGTAATTTGAATAAGTATCTTCTAATTTTATTACCATATTTCCCTTTATTTTTTGATTAATTTTAATATATTTTAAATTATCTAAAAAATCTTTTTTATTCTTCATCATAATATTTGAGAATATACAATTGTATTTTTCATAATTATTAATATTATAAAAATCTGTATTAGTAATATCAAATATTGTGGTATATTTAATTAAATCATCTATAATTTTTTTATTTTTATCAATAATTAAAACATTTGATTTATTATTTATTAAATTAGTTATTGTATTTATTTCAATCATATTAAAAAAATTAATATCAAGATCTTTATCTACTTTATATTTTAATAATGTAAGCATGTGTGTATATTTCTTTCCAAATTCAAAATAGTCGTTTTTAATTAAATCATTAAAACATTGATTTACATAATAAACAAGTGTTTGTGATACAGAAGTAGTTGTTGAATTTTTAAATATAATATTATTACAATTAAATGACGGTAATGTATAATAACTCATATATTGTTATAATATATTATATTTAATTTGTTTACATATATTATGTCTTTAAAGTGACCTTTCTTTTTGTTTTCTTTACTTTCATACTTTTTTTATTATTTTCATCATCGTCGCTATCATAAAATGTTTTAACTTCAACATTATTTTCTAAGTCATCAAATTCGCCATAAAGTTTAACAGGAACAGTATCATGGCGCACTTTCTTGAAAACAAAGTAATTATTTAAAAATGATATTTTTTTCTCAAATATATTCATTTTTAAAGAATGTCCGATTTCTGATTTTTTTCTTATACCTATTTTAACTTCATGTTCTAATTTATTATATAATGATTCAAAGCTATCTAAGCTCGAAGGCAAATTTAAATCTTTTAACTCATTTGATGTTAATAATTTAAAACCGTGTTTTTCCATTATTTGAACCAAATAATCAAAATTTACCAGATATTCTGGAAAAGATTTATTAATGGATTCTTGATAAACATCTATTGTATACCCTATTGAACTAGCATCATCTTTAAAATCAATATTATCATATAACTTTGTAATTTCCCATATTTTTTTACCATTACTTTCGTTAGTAAATGTAACACTTTCATATTTTTTTTTATCTTTTAAATAATTAAAAATTTTTTTTCCATCATATGATGTTCCAATAAAATAACCATTAACTTTTGTACAATCAATTATATTTTGAAGAAAATTTTCTAATATTTCTTTCTTTTCGAAGAAATAGTGTAACGCAAATTGACAAGAACTTACATCAAATCCTTCACTTCCTATTCCATAATGATTTACTACTTCCTTACCTAATACTGTAGCATCTTTGGCTCCTTGTCCAAAAATTGCTTGTGTGATTTTTTTGTATTGTTCATCATATATTGCTGCCCCACTGCGAATAATTTTACCAGAATTACCTGGAACAAATATAGCGCTGGGTAGATTTTTATGTGTTCTTTTCAATCCTAGATATCTTGCACATGCTCCATCAATCCAATTTTCTATGTTATCTTTTGATTTATCAACACCAAATACAAATTGAATATTTGCTTCATTCCATTTTTGTAAATCGCCTCCTTTTCCAACTGCATAATCAATTAAATTATCACCGGGTTGTGTAATGCCTTTTATCAACATTCTTTTAACAATTAAATTATGGAAATCACGTAATCTTTTTGTATCATCCGTCTTACTGGTTCTATTATAATATACATCGTCATCATTTAAAATAATATCTGGAATTTCTTTACCACTACTTAACATATCACTTGTAATTGGATTATGTATAGTTTTCCAATTATTATTAGCAACATGATAAGCATTTCCATAATTGGGAAGACCTGCACGTAATTCACGAGTTTTATCATATCTAACTCTAAGAGGTATCCAATTTTGCAAAGTTGGTTTTAATAAATCATATCTAAATTCTACTATTGTATTATTCTCAATTAATTCTCCTTCTTCAGTATATAGATTTTGATTATTGTTTAAATTCGTAATTTCTAAATTACACTTATGTGCGTTCTCATCATATGGTTCACTAGGATAAAATGGAAATGGTTTATATCCGTATTCACTATTTTTCAATTCATCAAATTTACCTTCAAGAAGTTGTGCACAAGGATTTATATAACCATGTTTTTTAGGGTCAAAGCCACATCTTAATGTTAACTGTTTAAAACGTTTGATACTATCACCCTGATATACTATTTCTTCACCTTCATTTATGTTTACCATAAAATCAATGGTATTAAACTCAGGAGGTTTCCACTTAAATGAATATTCCCATACTGCTTTATTAGTTGTTTGAGGAACTCCATTTTCTACTGGAGTAAATATTAATCCGTCAATATTGTATTCAAATAATTCATTTTTTGTTTTATCCAATACAATTTTACAATCTGAAAATATATTATCATAGTAAAATGTTTTTCTATTTATTTTAATGGTTGTCAATAATGATGATTTTTCATGTTCAAGTTCCAATTTATTGATTACTTTATCCAATAAGTGAAGCCTTCCTTCTTTTGCTTTTTGCTTATCTACAAATTTATATTTTCTTTTATCAACATTTCCAATATAATAAATATCAAAGCATGCGTACAACAATAATAATTCTCTATGTTTATTATATTTTATAAATTCACCATCTATAATTGTTTTAAAAAGTGCATCTTTCTTTGTTTTTACACCAATATATTGAACATTCATATTTGTATCTATAAAATAGCATTTTCCTTTTGAAGATATAAACATTAATCTTCTTTCTCCATCCGCTTTTTCAGTAACTGTATAATTATTTCTTATATTTGGAATATTTATTTCAGAATCAACGGGTATTATATTTTTCATTTGTAATGTAAATGATGAATAGCCAATAAAATCACTTGGATAAATATTTAATTTTTTATCTTTAAAATGCTTTTCGGGTATATTATCATTATGAATTACATTCATATATTCTAACAACACACTATCAATTTCTTTATAAGAAATAGGAAAATTACTATCTTGTATTCCAGAATAGAAATATTTTATTCCTTTTTTTACGATTTGTTCAATATCATTTACTGATTCAGACTTTAATTTTTTATAATCCAATTCCATTTCAAATTCATAATGTTCAAAATTTTCAAATACACCAGATTTTTGTACTGTATATTCATATAAATATTGTTCACTGTTTCTCCTTTTTTTAGATGTTTTAACAATACTTAAATGAAATATTAATGGTAAAGTATCGTGTACTAATTCAATACGATTTATATATCGAAATGTTTTTTTAATTCCGTTCCATTGACTTATTAATGTTTCGACAAATTTTTCATTGTTTATTTCTTGTTCTAATTGAAAAGACGCACGAAAATTAAAATCAATATTGTCATATGGTTTTATTTCATCGTTATTTTCGTCACTTGGTACAGACTTACTAATATGTTTAACATTTTCAATATTTAATAATTGATTTGTTTTACAATATTTTTGTATATTAATTATTCCAGATAGTTCTGTTCTAATTTTACTAGTGTCTACCATATTTTTCAACTCTTGGTTCTCTATTTTACTTTGAATTCGAAGTAAATGTTCACCATCACTATTTGATAGATTAAAACCAACAGATTTCAATACGGAATATAAACTATCGTAATCATTTTTGGTAAAAGATTTATTTTCTTTAGGCTTGAAACGTATTTCAAATTCTTTTTCTATTTTTGAACCATCATAAAGGAGAAATGAATCTATCAATGATTTTAAATTATTTTTACTCATATATTATTATAGTAATTTTATTTTATATGTTTAATCAATTTTATATTTTATTATAAAGTATCATTTATAATAAAATCCTAAATTATTATTCTATATTTAAATTCATGACATTTTTAATATCGTCATATAACATAATTTTAGTCTTATTTTTTTGATTATCATCGAATAAGGAAATATGTAATGCTTCCGCTATATTTTTAATTTCATCTATTTTATAATTTGAAATAGTTTTAATTGGTTTATTAATATTTGAAATATAATATCTATTTGTTTTTATACCTTCAAACAATGTTTCATTATATGGTTCATACCCAAATAAATTATTAACTTTATGAATTATAAAACTAGGTTTATCACAATCAGGTAGCAATAAATACATATTTCTGTATACTACACATGGATATATATTTTTTATTTGACACAATATTAAAAAGGTGGACATTGATATTTTTTTATTATTCATTAAGTCATTTTCACAATCTATTATTTTACTTTTCATTTCTTTTATTATTGACTTGTTTTCTTTCAGTTTTTCAATACATTTTATTTTTTCTTCTTTTTCGGTTTTATATGTATGTTCACCTAACATTTTATAATTTTCTATTCCGTTTAACATAATATAATAAATCCAAAATAGATTATCTTCTTGAAATGGAAAAAATAATGTTTGAATATTTCCACTTGGTTTAAATTTTATTTTTTTTAATGATGGTTTTTTTGATTCATTTTTCAAACATTTGTCTAAATAAATCATTAAATTTTTATTAGTAAGCATATAATTGTTCATATTTTCAATCATATGTTTATTTTTTTCTATTCTTGAATTATATTGATTGCTCTGCTGCATTATTATTAACAGATGAATTATCTTTAATAGTTTTCGAAAAATATATTGTTTTATACTTTTCTTTCTTAGTTTCAATGTTTTTAAGATTATTTTCTTGGGTTTTCCAATATGAAATATATTCTTGTATTTTTTCTAATAATTCATCTGATAAATCAGATAAATTCACAAAAACACCATAATTATTTTCATTTAAAGTTACTTCTTCATCTGAATTATTTAAAATTTTTAATATCTCTAATTGGTTATGTTTTGACATTAATTCAACTTGCTTTCGAATGTATTCAAGAATTTGAATCTTATCCATTTTATTATAACATAAAAATAACTTTATTTCATTTTTATACTTAAATATTATGCTGAACACATTTCACATATTTCATCTTCTTGTTGTGAATCTACAGTTTTCTCTGGATTTATAGTAAATTGTTGTGCTTGATGTTTACCTCTTCTTCTCAAATAATAAATTCCTGTTTTTAATCCTTGTTTCCACGAATAAAAATGCATAGATGTTAAATTATTATAATTTGGTTCTTCAAGCCATAAATTTAAACTTTGACTTTGACAAATATATTTTCCTCTATCCGCTGCCATATTAATAATATGTTTCATCGGTATTTCCCATACTGTTTTATATTTGTCTTTTATTTTTTGAGGAATTATTTCAATTTGTTGAATACTTCCCTTATTCAAAATAATATTATTTTTAATATTTTCATCCCATAATCCTAAATCCAATAAATCCTTCATCATATGTTTATTAACTAACATAAATTCACCAGCTAAGGTACTTCTACTATAAATATTACTTGTAAATGGTTCAAAGCATTCATTATTTCCTAATATTTGTGATGTAGATGCAGTTGGCATTGGTGCCATAAGTAATGAATTTCGAATACCATGATACATTATATTTTCTTTTAATTTATTCCAATCATATCTATTTGTTGCTGGTTTTTTATTCCACATATCAAATTGAAATATACCCTTACTTATTGGTGAACCTTCAAATGAACTATATGCTCCTTTGTAAGACTTATTTAATAAATGTTTTTCCCATATGTTTACATCACATAATATTCCATCTTCTCCGTACCTATGTCTTGGAATCTCTTCATCTAATTTAAATGCTATATCTCTAGAAATAATATTTGACATTTCCAAAGAGGCATAGTACATAGTTTCAAATATCTCTTCATTCAATTTTCTCGCTTCATCACTATGAAAAGGTATGTCAAGCATTGCAAAAGTATCTGCCAATCCCTGGACACCAATACCAATTGGTCTATGTCTTAGATTACTTTTTTTTGTTTTTTCAGTAGGATAAAAATTAATATCAATTATTTTATTTAAATTAAAAGTTACTAATTGAGTAACTTTATATAATTCATCAAAATCAAATTCTTTATTTTTCACAAACGCAGACAATGCAATACTTGCCAAATTACAAACAGCAGTTTCTGTGTCATCTGAATATTCTATAATTTCGGTGCATAAATTACTTGATTTTATAGTTCCCAAATTTTGTTGGTTTGATTTTTGATTACAAGAATCCTTATATAATAAATAAGGTGTTCCTGTTTCCATTTGACTATCTAATATTTTAAACCATAATTCACGTGCATTAACAGTTTTACGACCCTTATTATTTTGTTCATAAGAAGTATATAATTCATTAAATTTTTCTCCGTAACAATCAGATAATCCTGGACATTCGTCTGGACACATTAATGTCCAATTATCATTTTTCTCAACTCTTTCCATAAATAAATCGGGAATCCATAATGCATAAAATAAATCTCGTGCTCTTGCTTCTTCATCACCATGATTTTTTCTCATTTCTAGAAAAACTTCAATATCTCCATGCCATGGTTCTAAATAAATAGCAAAGCTACCATTTCTTTTACCGCCTCCTTGGTCTACGTATCGTGCTGTATTATTAAAAACACGTAACATAGGAACAATTCCATTAGAAGTTCCATTGGTTCCACGAATATGACTACCAGTTGAACGTACATTATGTATGTGTAACCCGATACCACCTGCATATTTTGAAATATTAGCACAATCTTTTAATGTATCATATATTCCTGTTATACTATCATCTTCCATAGCAAGTAAATAACAAGAACTCATTTGAGGACGTGATGTACCAGCATTGAATAATGTCGGCGTCGCATGAGTAAAATATTTATTACTCATGTAATAATAAGTTGATTTTATCTTTTCTATATCTGTTCCATGTATACATATTGCGACGCGCATCCACATATGCTGAGGTCTTTCAACAACTTTTTTATCTATTTTAAATAAATATGCTCTTTCCAATGTTTTAAAACCAAAATAATCAATTAAAAAATCCAATTTATAATCAATTATTTCTTCTATTTGTTCTTTAATCATATTAACATTGTTCATAAATGTATCACTAATTAAAGAACTTTGTTTATTATTTATATCTTTAAATTCATGTAATTCTTTCATGACTTCATAAAAAGAAGATTTAGTATTTTTATGGTGATTGGAAATAATTAAATATGAAGCTAATTTACCAAAATCTGTATGCGTTGTAGTTTGAGATGCACATTGTTCTGCTGTTAATTCATCTATTTTGGATGTATGAATTCCATCATATAATTGGTCAATAATTTTCATAACCAGCGGTGTATAATTAATCTGTACTTTTGCTTCATTTCCAATATTTCTTACTCTATGTAAAATTTTATCAAATGATATTGTTTCATAATTACCATTTCTTTTTATTACTCTCATTTCATCTTCAAATTCTGACATTATTATGTTATATATTCCAAGAAATTTTTAAATACGTATATTATAATATTTATTAAAGAATAATAATTCTTATAATAAGTTCATTAAAAAATATTAATTATTTTATATAAAATACTTATTATTATTAATATCATATGACATCTGCATGTGTTTCATCAAATGATTCAGTATGAATTTTTAATGAGTTTTGTTTTAATTTATCATTAATATTTTCTTGAACATAATTGTCTAATGTATCAATATTTTCCAAAGCATTATTAATACTTCCATCAATATTAATTAAACATCCTTGAATAATATTTTGTTCTTTTTTTACTCTTTTTTGTGGAGCTCTATGTTCATAGCCTTCAATACGTTCTTTTTTAATTGTATTCCATGTATCATGTATTGCATAAATTGTATCAATAAACCATTTCTTATTTCGTAATACTAATTTACAACTAAATTCATCTAAATACCAATATATAACTGATACATACATGTCGTTTTCGTGTTTTTCCATTGTTTCTTTTTCCCATTTATTATAATTTCTTTCACTAATATTTAACGGTGCATATTCGTAAATAGGATTATTATCTTTTATAAATAGAATCATAATTCCTTTTTGCATATTTTGTTCAGTATGTGTAAATGAACCATCATTTTTAAATTCTTCATATGATTCATATTCTTTAAATCTGGTTTCCAAAAAATCACACTCATTTAAATTACATACTTCCATTTGCAATTGCATTTGAATCCAGTATTCTTTTTTGGGTTCATCAATAATATCTCTATTTACAATATTTTTTATTTCTAACATTCTTCCATATCTATTATTATTTTTATCGACATTAATACCATCAGGTGATGCTGCAAGAAAATCGTATTGCTGATGCGGTATACATCCAAAATCCTCGATTATTGTATTAAATTTACTTTCGTAAATCATTACAGAAAGTGGTTCATATTTTTGTCCCCAATGGAATGCAGTATTTAAATTTGTAACTGATGTACTTTCTAATTTTTCAACAAAAGGCTTACATTTTTCATAAATAATACTATTTCGAGAAGCATCATTTTCAAAGCATTTATATGCGTTACTTGCTGTTATCATATTATATCTAAATTTATACCATTCATCTGTTCTTTGTTCAGGTTGTGGTATATTTCGTAAAATTTTAATTTTTTCTTCTATTTTAGCTTTATTAGGAGTATTTCTAATAAAAGTATCTTTATATGAACGTCTAGGAATTACATTTTTATAAAATATTTTACATACAATTGTCCATTGTTTATCGAAAAATAACTCATAATCAATATCATCATATTCAAATATAAATTTGAAATACGATTCTATAAATATTTTCGTCATTTCAAATATATTTTCATAAAATATATTTTCAAAATTTATAAAAGAAATATCATATGGATAATCATCAATGAATGTAATCATATTTTCGTACATATAAGCATTAATAAGTTCTATATCTTCTTCTTGTAGTTGATTTAAATTTACATTATCATTCATTAATTATAAATTTAATTTAGATTTAAACAATTTAATCAAATATATAATTATCAATTTTTGATTAAATTAAAATTAATATGGATTGTGATAAAGACACATATTACCTATATTTGTTAATACATGTAAACCAATATGAAAAAATGTATATGTCCAATAATATTTTCTGCGGAAAAAATAATGTGAAATACAATAACATGAACCTCCAATAAATGAAAATAAATTATAATAAACGAAATTAGAAGAATAAAATGATAAATATAATTGAACAACGCCTGTAGATTGCACTAAATAAACATCCAAATTTCTTCTCCATCCATATACTGGATACTTCCAATAAATTAATGATGTTGCAAATATACTAAATGGTAGTATGGAGTAATTATCATTTTTTTTTAATAATGCATATGACCCTGAAACTAATGTTAACCAAGACGTACTATATAATAAATTATATTGTGCAGGTTTTAAACATGGAACATCATACATAAATATTATATAGATTAATATTTATACATAATTTCCTATTAAAGTATTTTTATAAAATAGGCTCATTATTTTTCTTTGTTATATTATTTTTTTTTTTTTCATTATCTTTTTTTTTACGAGAGTAACTCATTTTTGGAAGATTTTTGTGAGTTGATGCTTTATTAACTTGCTTTATTTGAAATTTTTTTAATTCATTGTTATATGTTAAACCATCTATATTATCAATCATTTCTTCTTTTTTGTTATAATTAATTTCTTTTTTGGTTCTTTTTTTAAAAGTTTCTTGTAAGAATTTATTTAATTCTTCTTCTTTATCAATATTATTTATTTTACAATATTTTTTTGAAAATTCATTTAATTTCATTATTTTATCAGATAATCGTAATCTTGACCATGGTTCATTTTTTATAGAATCTTTTTCTTTTAACAAAAAATTTTCAATATCATCACTAGAAGAATATTTCTTATTTATTGGTGCAGCAGTATTTTTTGTATATATTGAAGGTCCTTTATATTCAATATTTTTATTTTTAATATTAGTTTTATTAGATTCTTCTAATTCCATTTATACTATATATTATATTGATATATTTAATATATTTTATTGTTCGTTTTAATTTATTATAAATTATTGTTATAAAATATAATAATGGATTTAGAAACAATCGTTGAAGACGAAATATTTGAAGATAATAGTAGTGAAGAAAATGAAATATTGGATTTTTTAAAAGAAGAGCTTAAAGAAAATCATAAAGTATCTAATATATCAAATATAGATTTAGATAAATTAGACATATTAAAGGACAAATTTAAAAATGAACCTCGGATAATAATGTATTCCAATATAAATAAAAAAAATAAAGATTACTATTATCAGATTTATAAGACAAAAAAAGCAATTGATTTTTTTTGTAATATAGATAATAATAAATTAGTAACTCATAATTCAAAGCTTGCAGTAAAGAATTTCTTATTAAAAAATAGAAAATTAAAATCTGAGGATGCAACAGATAAGTCAAATATAAATGAATTAAATTTAGACTATTATGATGATATGATAAAAACAGCCAAAATAAAAAATAGAAAGTATTCTATAGAATTAATTGAAAATCCTGTTGATTTAACGAAGGAAATTTCAGATGAATATATTGAAAAATGTAAGAATTCTTTTGTTAAAAAACGCAAGTTTGAAAAAAAAATACCAGCAATATTATCTAATCCTCAATTACAGATAGATACGAAACCGGAAGAAGCAAAAGAATCTGATTTTGACTTTATCATAATATTTAAATCAACACATTTATTCTTAAAAAAAGATACAAGTAAAGAAGATTTATTAAAAGTAATAAAAGATAAAATTGAAGAAATAAAAGACAAAATATGGAAATAAAAGCGCATATGGAAAATATTGAGTATTGTTTACCAATTAGTAGTAGTGATGAAAAATTTGCTTCATTTGCATCAAATGAGGCAATTAAATCAGAATTACTAAGTAGACATGGATGTATTGCTGTATCTAGTGGAAAAATAATTGCACGAGGATGCAACAGTTATAGAACATATTCATATGATGGATTTATTAAAGATTCATGTTCATGTCATGCAGAAATTGATGTATTAAGACAGTGTTATAGAAAAAATATAATGAAAAAAATAAATTTATATGTAGTTAGAATAGCATCAGATGGTAGTTATGCTAATTCAGCACCATGTGATGAATGTATAAAAATGATAAGGATATTACCGTTTATAAAATATTTTATTTATACAGATTCAGATGGAAATTTGATTAAATTAAAACCGAAAGATTATAATATTGAGCATCAGTCAAATGGAAAAAATGCTATTCGTGAAAAAAGGATAAAATTTAATGTAATTCATAAAAGACAGAAATCAATACACGTCCATTCGTGACACATAATTATCTCACACTTATTTATGTCTAAAAATATTGAAATAAGTGGAATAAATAATAAATATTTAATGAAGAAATTCGTTTTAAAAAAACAAGATGAAACTAAGGTGAATACCAAAATTTTTTTTGATAATTGTTATGATTATAATAAGCAAAAAACAGTTCTTTTTCAAGCGTATTTAAATGAAGAAAATAACGAAACTACAGTCTTAATAAAAGAAATACAAAAGAAAATAAATAGTTATGAATTACAAGATAAAAAAAAGAATCGATTAAATAAAGAATCATTCATTTCTCTCCAAGAAGTGTTAGAGAAACTAGTTGAATCACAAATGAGTTGTTTTTACTGTAAATGTGAAGTTTTAATTCTTTATCAAAATTCTAGAGAACCTTGTCAATGGACTTTAGAGAGAATAAATAATAATATACAGCATCAATTAAATAATATCGAAATTAGTTGTTTAAAATGTAATTTGCAAAGACGTAATCAAAATTCAGATGCATTTCAACTATCAAAGCAAATGAAAATCATTAAAAAAATTTAATTTTTTTTATTATTATATATTATAAATGCCTGTTAGAACAAGAAGAATGAGAAAAGTAAGTGCATCTAAAAAGAGAACTTATAGAAAAAGAGTTAAACATTCTACGTGTCGTAGAGCTGGTGTAAAACATTGTACAAGAACCAGATCATTATCAAAACGTTGTAGAGTAGCTAAAGGGAAAAAACGTACTTTTTGCAGAAAAAGAAGAAATACACGCGTTAAACATTAAATAATTCGTTTTATTTTATAAATGATTTTATAAAATAAAAGATTTAAAAGTTGTTAATAAAATAGTCCAATGGCTAATAATAAATATTCAAGTCAAAATGATTTACTGTTACAAAAATGCTTAGATTTCTATAAAAAAAATAATAATTTAGAAACTATGCTTAAAATTATAAATGGAGAATCTAAAATATCATTACGTATTGTAGACTGGTTTGCAACTAATTATGCAAAAAAGAATTATACTTTATATGATTTAGAAGGTTCAAATGGAGAAAGTAAAAGATTCAAGGTATATTTAGATTATAAACTTAAATTAAAAGCGTATTCTAAAAGAAGGTTTGACCCGTTCTGTCGGTGGGAGAGAATTAATATACCATATAATGAAACATCACATATTCAAACAACTATTGGACAATTAAATTTTTTTAAGTGGGCATTAGAAAATAGAGTTATTGAATATATAGAACAAAATTATGATGAAATAGAAAATGATATGAATTCTAGAAATAGTAATTCAAAAAAAAGAGAAACAACACCAACAACACAAGTAGTTGAAAAAGTTATTGATAAAAAGACTAGAAAACGTCGTGAGGAACTTTCTATATTGGCATCAAAAAGTATAAAAAAAGAAAATATAGAGATTACTGTAAAATTTAATTAACCACCAAGTATTTCTTCTATGAGAGTAAACTGCCAACAGTGACATTGAGCATTTCCGTCCCATATATTACCACAATTATCACATTGCACAAGACCATGATAATCTAATACATCATTGAAATCATATGTATATTGTTGAATAATATTAACTATTTCATATGGTAAAGCTTCGGGTAATATTGTATTAAATATTTCTTCGTATTCAGGAATATTCATTTTATATTAATAATTATATAATTTTAATATAAAATCAATTTTATAGTTTATATTTTTTATAATGATTCACATATTTATTATTATCATTATCATATATTGTGTAGCTTAATGCTTCCCACATTTCATAACTATCAATCTCTCTATTCTTTAATAAGCCTTTTTTACGTAATTCCTCATAACAATTTCTTATATTATATGATGGTACAGCAGGATTTACATGATGAACATTATGATATTCAATACCATTAGTAAATAATTTTAATATTTCAGGTATTTTTAATACACTGGAGCCATTTAACTCTGCATTCATTTTACTATTTTTATCATTTTTTAAATCAAACTCTTTCCAATATGGTTCATTAATACTGTGTTGCCAATGAAACAATATTAATCCTATTACTGATGACAAATATAATGATTTTAATAATAAAAAAAATGTATTACTACCTAATGTATTGTATATTAAATATAACATAAACCCAAGCTTTGTAAAATAAATATAATTTAAATCTATTATATGTTGTAATATAAAAATATATATTGGGGCTATTGTAAAAAATATGAATGGATGTCGAATTGTATCGTATAGTACTTTATATAATTGAGATGCATTATTATAATCATGAGTAGTCCAGGTTATTGTTCTACCTTGATCATACTCACTTATATTTCCATGTACTTTATGATGTTTTTTATGACCTAATCTCCAACTTTTACCTGGAAAAAAAAACATAAAATCCAATAACTCACATAAATATGTATTAATTCCCATTTTATCTGTTTTTCTTTCATCTGTTGGAAAATAATTACAATGTCCTAAATCATGAAAAATCATGAAATTTCTTACAACAATAAATGACATTAAAATAATTGATGTACATTTAAATGTTAGACTAGAAGAAAAACTACTTTTATAAAGTAAAAATAGCCCTCCAAAATACATTGAAATAGCCAAAGTAATATATGAAGTCGGTGTTATGTATTCTTTTGCTTCATATTTTTTTGTAATTGAAATAATATTATTTATTTCATGGTCGTTGTACTGATGCATAATATATATAATAAGTTTGATTTTATATATATTTAATTAATAAGTTATAATTTGAAAGTTACTCTCTTTGTTTTACGTCTTTTCATTGATTTTTTTGGTTTTTTTGTTTTACGTTTTTTAATAGTTTTTCTTTTTCTTTTATTAGTTTTTTTTCTCATAGTTTTTCTTTTCTTTTTACCACCTGAAGCTGCCGCATTGGTTATTTCGCAATTTATTTGTTTATTAGTTGATGTACTTGCAGATGTACTAGTTGGAGAACCATTTGGAGAACCAGTTGGAGAATCATCTGAAGAACCAGTTGAAGAATTATTTGTATCTGTATCGGCACTTTTATTTAATTTTTGTAATTCTCGAAATTTATTAGTTTGATACTCAGATGGAATATCTTCATTACCTACAGTTTTATTTTTAAAACTTGTATTTTGTACAAAGTCAATATATTTCATTTTATTATCTTTTAACTTAATACTACTTACTAGATCATTTAAAAGAACCAATATTTTTTTTCCATTATATTTAATATAATTTTTATATACATCTTCATCTAAAAATTTATTTTTTGTTCCATTTGTTCTTTCAAGAAAAAATAATTGATTATCTTTAACTTTATTTATAGCAGAATCATCAATCAAAATTTGAATATTATCTTTATTGTAATTTTTTATAGTTGCAAGTTTTCCTTTAGCATCATTGTTAGCAAAATATATTACTTTACTATTAGTATCTGTTTTTTTTGGAAATGATTTAATTGTTTCAGATAAACTTGCACCTGGTAGAGATGGTTCTATTTTAGAATTTGAAAAAGGAAATGAATAAAATATAGATATGAAATCATCTAATTCACTACCTTTCATTTCACCTAATTTATTTGTTTTTGAAATTCCAGAAGGAGCTTTTTCCAACTTAATATTACTAGTATCACTTCCAACAAATAAATCCATTATTTTCTTATTAATCATTTCTTTCTTATCTTCAGGTATTTGTGTAGCTTCATTCTTAGTTGGATCATACATTGTAGGGTCTTCACTTGTGTTATCCTCTTTTACATATATACTTTTTCTTACATCATTATTATCAAAAATTTTATCAAATGTAATTAATTCACTCATAATATATTAATAGGATATAATATATTATCATAATAGTTATTATTTAAAAATATTTTTACAAAATTATTCTATGGGAGCATCAATTTCTATACCTAAAGTTAATTATGAAGATATTCAATATGGGATAGAAAATAATTCAATATATTTAATACATACTTTTCAAATAAATAGTGAAAGCTGCTTAATTTCAAAGTCATTAAGTGCTATAGAAGAAGAACAAATTATAAATAATTTATTATTAAATACTGATAAATCGGCTAATATTGTTATTTATGGAAAAAATACAAATGATGATACAATCGTTACTAAATATAATCAATTAACACAAAAATTAGGATTCAAAAATGTTTTCATTTATCCGGGTGGCATATTTGAATGGTTGTTATTACAAGATGTATATGGCAGTGAATTATTTCCTACTAATACTGATGAAAAGGATATTCTAAAATATAAACCATTAAAGCGAATATTTAATAAGTATTTAAAATGAAGCTAAACTATTATCTTGAGCATTGTCATAAGATTCTATTTCTTGTATTGGATTATTAAGTCTTGTATCTTGAACAGAAATATCTTGTAAATTGATTGAACTATTTTGAAATGTTTCCATATTTAAAGAAGTATTATCTAGAAAAGAAGCATTATTATCAGAAAATGATACATTGTTATCAGTAAAAAGCACATTGTTATCAGTAAAAGGTACATTATTATTTAAAAATCCATCATTATTACTTTGCATATTTTCATCGTTATCATCATCATCATCGTCATCATTTTCTTGAACATGAATTTTAGGGATTTCATAATTTTTTTCAACCCGTGTTCCTAAAAATCTATGTCGGATATTTTGATTTTGTAATAAATACATAGTATATTTTGGAATAAGTGCCATATTATTCATGTAAGTAAAGTATTGAAATTTAGCAATTAAATCATCTTGAGTATTATATTGAATTGTATACCACCAATATGCAGGAATAAATATATATTCACTTTTAGACAGTTTAACTTCAAGCATTTTTATTTTATCAAAATCATTTTGATATTCCTTTTTAACATCCCATGGATTAATTTCAGAACGGAATTCAAATAATTCATAATCATTTACTTCATATAAATATTTATTATTTTTTGGTGGACAAAGTTTTATAGTAATATTTCCATTTAGTGCATAAAAAAAAGTGCGAAAGCTTAATTCATATCTAAATGGTGTATGACTATTTAGTGAACCTTTCATAATGTCATACTTACAATTACTTACCATATGGGGACGTAAGAAACTATCATTTCTTTGAAAATCTTTTAATAATTCTGTTTCTTCTAGAAACTCATAATTATTTTCGCAAATATATTTTTTTTCATTATCTTTTTTCAATAATTCAATTGCATCTCGCCATTTTAAAGGATAATATAAATCTTCAGTCTTACTATTATAATTAGTATTATTTCTTATTTTTACTTCAAATGCACTATAAATATTATCTAACTGTGATGTTGAACAAACATTAGATATTTCAACAATAGAATTTTTTCCTACAAACGGTTGTCGCAAATTACAAATATCCTCGAATCTATCTTTAGTACATTCGTCTATTTCATATACTTCTAAAGAGTTACTCACTTTTAAATGATAATAAACATGAATATAAATAAAACACACAATAAGGAAAATGAATAATTCAAATATATATAACATTATTGTGTGTAGATAATTTTTTAATAATTATTTAACGCTAATTTTTATTTTTTAAAGCATTTGTTTGTAAATCAGTAACACTACTTTGTATTTTTAAAAGCATATCTTTTAATTCATCATTTTTATTTTTTAATTTTTTCATTTCTTCTCTTAAATTGCTGATTTCTCTATTTTTTACTTCATTTAATTCATTAGTAAATTGTTCATATTTTTTCTGTAATTCTGACAATCTCATTTCAAGTGTACCATATTTTACATCAATATTGTTATCATTATTATCTATAGATGATAAGTTATTATTTTGAATATGTTGTGATAAATTATTAATTTTAGTATTTAGTAAAACAATAGCTTGTTTTACACTTATTGCTTGAACTGTTTTTTGGCTTGATAATGTTGAATCATCATTTTGATTCATTTCATTCGATGATTTATTATTATCAGATAAAGATGCTCCTCCTGCTCTTTTAGCTTTAGCTGATGCATTTGCTCTACTACTCATTTATTAATTAAAAATAAATTAATTTTAATATTTAACCTTATATTTTTAAAAAATGCTAAATAAAAATATATTTATATTTTATGAAATATATAATTGAAAATAAACCAATGAAAATTATAGTATTTTTATTTTTTACATTATTTTTCACTATTTTATATAGTTTATTTGATGACTATAATTTTACTGGACTAAATAAAGTATCTGAAGTTATTAAAGAAGAAATTATAAAAGAAGAAGTAAAAGAAGAAGTTCAAGAAGAAGTAGATGAAGATATAATTAAATCTAAAATAAAAACACCAAAAAATTATGAAGGTTATCAAGATTATATTAATAGCTATGAATTACAAAGAGAAATAGATAAAGATAGAGCAATAGATGATAAAGCAGAAGAAATAGATATTAATGTTGAAAAAGATGAATTAACAAAAGAAAAAATAAAACCTAGTAATTATAATAAAATATTTAATAGATTATATTTTTCCATTTCAACTGGTGGATTGTTAGGATACGGTGATGTGTATCCAAATTCAAACAGCGTGAAAATTATATCAATGATACAAGTAATTTCAACAATTTGTTTAATTGTATTTTAATTTTTAAAATATTTAAAGATATTATTCAATATTAATTATAATGTCAAGCGAAGTAGCTGAAACACAAGAACTTAATAAAACAAGTTTTTTAGGCAACTTAGGTGTTGTAAAATGGTTTAATAATAAATCAGGTTATGGATTTGTTACTATTATTTCCGATGGAGATATGAAGTCAAAAGATGTATTTGTTCATCATAGTTCAATTAATGTTGGAAATGAACAATATAAATATTTAGTACAAGGTGAATATGTATCATTAGATGTAGAAAAGAGTGAAAAAAGTGATTATACATTTCAAACTACAAAAGTAACAGGTGTCTTTGGTGGTCCATTAATGTGTGAAACACGTAATGATATTAGAATTCAAAGAACTGAAAGAGTAAAAGAAATGGGAGAATTTCAAGATACTTACAGAAGAAAAGGAAGAACTAACAGATTAGCACCAAGAGAAGATGAAGTTGTTGAAGAATAAATATCATAAATAAGTTAATTAATATTATATATGATATTTCTTTATTTTTTATTTTTGCGTGTTTTTTTATTACATTTCTTACCATAATTTTTATATGTTTTTGCTATATTTTTTAATAATGATTTATTTTTTTTTGTTTTTAATTCATTTATTACATTTGAGTATGTTAATGATGATGTATTGTTATTTAACTGATGCTTAGAAATACCATATAAATCTTTATAAATAGTATCAACACCTGAATATAATATATTTTTAGAAGATATGTTTAGTTTTTTAAGCATATAATGTAAATTTTTTTCATTTTTACATTCTATTTCCATGAATTCAGGAATACCAGGCCATGTATCAAATACAATTTCATTAACTTTAGGATGTTTCCATTTTTCACGTGTAGTTTCTATTTGTGATTTTTTAATTAGTCCACATTCTTTAATAAATTCAACGGACGTATCATAATCTTTGTTTACTCCTACTTCATGTTCTGTTGCATATTTACTTTTTCCAAATTGTTTACAAGTTAATTTAACATTTTTATTTGATTCTTCACGAACTCTAACGAATCCATTTTTTTTATCACCAGCTCGATAAAAAATAGAACGTCGCATACATATTTTTGGATGTACTAAAGATGCACCCAATTCTTTAATTTTTTTTTTTAATATATTCATATTTTCATTAATAATTTTTACTTCATATTCTTTTGCCATATATTGTATATAGAATAAAATTTATACAATAAATTTATTATACATTATCATTTAAATGTAATTCAGCAATGACAGATATATAATCATCATTTAATTCAAAGCGCTTTCCAATTATTTTAACATTAATATTATCATTTTCTTCAATATTAATAAAATTATCATTATTATTATGATGATCTCGTGCAACAAATATTACTAAAGGCGATGGTTCATCCTTTTCATTTATTTCTGCACGAATACCTGCTTTTGTAACATTTTTTACCTTACATTTAATAATTGTTCCTTCTACAGGATAACATACTTTATATTGTAATACAATAGTGAATTCAACATTTTTTCCACGCAAAGACCCACTTGAAAAGTTTATTATTCTTAAAGAATTATTTTTTACATAACCATTTATATTACATTTTTTTTCAAGCTTTGATTTTAATTTTTTTTCAATTGTATTTCTTACATTCTTATCAACCTCATTGAATTTTAATAATATTTTTTCAGTATCTAATACTTCTGAATATAAATCAATATTCTTCATTTTTTTTTGTTTTTTTTCTAAAGCGGTCTTTACTTTATTTACACTAGAATTATCTAATTCTAATTTTTCAATATTCTTTGTTTCATTATCTTTAATTGTATCAATAATTTCTTCTCCTATATTCAATGTTTTTAATTCTTCCAATTGATTATATGCTGAATTTTTATCATTTGAAGGATATTTACTATTTAGTTTTTTTACTACAGACTTTAAAACACTAACTTGTAAGTCTTCAGGTAAACCCGCTATTTTCTTTTTGTCTTCATCCTCTAATAATCTATAATAATATTGTATATTACCATGTTCGTCTTTATCATACCTTGGTCTAACTGTTATAACACCTGTTTCTTCATCTTTTTCTCTTACCATTGGGTCCCAGTCTTCAGATTTTAATTGAGGTGGGCTATCATCAGGTGTTTGTGGAACTTGTTCATTTTCTAATTGTTGTTTATATCTGTCTATTTGTACTTGTGGAGGCGTACCTTCTGGTGTTTGTGGAACTTGTTCATTTTCTAATTGTTGTTTATATCTGTCTATTTGTACTTGTGGAGGTGTACCCTCTGGTGTTTGTGGACCTTGTTCATTTTCTAATTGTTGTGCATATCTATCTATTTGTACTTGTGGAGGTGTGCCTTCTGGTGTACCTGGAAATACAATATCTTCATCATTACTTTCAGTAGGTGGTGGAGGAGGAATAGTCGTATTTTCAGAAGAATTAGTATCAATTGTTGAAGCTTCCATTATTAATAATACATATTATTATTAAATCATTTTTCAATTTTATAATAAAAATTTAAATTTTTTAAATATACTACATAATGTTGGATTTAAAAACCAAATTTTATTATTAACATTATTATAGTCATTATAACGAAATAATAATTCTATGAGTAAACATATATGTATTGTTTGTAATTCACGTATTGTTCCTAAAAATTTATAATCCGAAAAATGTGTATTCAATAGCTCAATTAAATCATTCTTATACATAGTTTTACATGAAGTACCTTTGGCGCGTTTATTATATGTTTCTTTAATTTTAAAAACATATTCTTCTTTCTTATTTTTGATATTATATGAACCAATACCAATATAATCATATATTTTTGAAATAGCTGGTACATATTTTTCTTTTATAGTAGAACTAGCTTCACTTTGAATAAAACTAGATGCTTCACTCCATTTATTATCATCTTTTTCAAACATTATCATTTCATCATTTTTTGTAAAAAGTAAATAATTTTCATCATCATAATTAAATACGTATTTATAAATATAATCTTTTAAAATAATTATTTTTTCATTTATTTCTTTATTATCTAATAATTGTAATAATGCAATTCTATTTTCAATAGATAAATTATCAAAAACTATGTAATAACAAGCGTAATTTTTTAAAAAGTCTAATAAATCATTTTTTTTTTGAAAATTTGATTTCATTATAATCTCATTGATAATAACAAACTCTCTAGATTTTACATATATATCAACTAATTTTAAATATTCATTAAAATCAAAAAGATTATTTAAATTAGATGAATTATTATTATTTTCACTTAATTTTTCATCATTAATTAATTCTAATTTATCTGGTTTATAGTCAATTGTAGTAATTCTTTCATTTAAAGATATATTATTTGATGTAATTTCATATGGTTGAAAGAAATAGATGTTACCATGTTTTATAATTTTTCCGACTCTACCATATATATCCACTATTTCCTCGTTGTTATCCATAATTAATATATTTAAAGCATTATTAATTTCCTCTTCGGTGTACTTGTTAAAATGAGTTAATCTATTTATAATATCATCATAATAGTAAAAATGTTTTTCTTTAAATAATAATTTAATATTGTATATCAAATGATAAACATTATTTTTAACATAATAATCATCCATAGTATCATTATTAATATTACTTTCTTGTAATAATTCATTATTATCGTCAATTTCAACTAAATTATTATTGTTTATCATATTACATTTGTAACTGCAACTTTCCATATAATCACAAATTGCAGAATATGGTTTATCTCCAATATCAATTTCAATATTTTGTTGATTTGCCAATTCTTGCTTTGTTTTCTTGTTAAGTTTACTTGTTAATAAATTATTATATTCAAATGATAACAAACAGTCTATTGATGTTTCTTTGAGTAATCTCGTAACAGCTCCTACTTTTAAAGCTTTTAATTCAGAAATTCTATATAAATATAAATCTATACCTTCAATATTATTTTCTTCATTTTCTAAAATCGTTCCATACAAATATATTTGCACATTTCTATTTTTATAAGGAAGTAATCTATGACTACAATTACGAACACCACGACCAATTATTTGTTCTATTCTATTCATATTGTACCATGGTTCCATAATATGGATTGACCTAATATTTTTAAGGTCAATTCCTTCTGAACCAGCTCTTGATATTAATATCACTTTAATAATATCACCATTTATGTTATCTTCATTTACTGAATTTTTAATTTCATTTGCATTCTGACTACTAAATAATGCTGTAGAACCAGTAATCATAGCATATTGTAGATTTTTACCGCTTAATGTTTTTTTATTTTTAATTCTATGCGTGGACTTATAATCATCATCTAATAAATTATGTTTCTTTGTAAAACGAGTAAATCCTATTTCTTCTAATGCAATAGCAAGAGGAATTAATCCGCCGTATAAATATTGACTATATACAATTGTTATACCTTCATTATTTAATATGGAATCTATAATAGAATGAATTTTATAACTATATTTCTTAATATTTTCATATGCAAATATGCTTTTGTTATTAGATTTTTCTAAATACTCACTATAAAAAATATATGGAAGTTTATCAGTATTTTTTACAATTTTACTTAGTCCTTCTTTTCCTACAAATTCATTTATATTTTCTTCATTCAACTCTTCTTCAAAATTTTGAATAGGATACGTAATATTTAAAGATTCTAAGGGAACTTGCATTTTATTATATCCAAATTTTTCAGTAATTTCACCCAATTCATTTTTTTTACTAGAAGACAATAAATTATTAATAATTTTTAAATATATATTTTTTTGATATTCACCAATTCCTATTTTAAAAACATCAACATGTTCTAATGGTTGAATAATTTGTTGACCATTAAACTGAATTCTAGGGTAAGTGTTATTTTCATCTAAGAAAGAATTCTTTTTATCGAACTGTAAAGGAAATATTCTGTATGGAAAGGTAAATGGATTTTCTCCTTTTACAAAGCTAACATAACCTGTTATTTTTTCAACAAATTTTTTTTTTCCGATTTCTTCCCCTGAATCATTATCAATTAAAAAATCTCCGTTTTTATCAAATATTTCTTTTTCTTCAACTTTTGGTCTATTATCATTATAGTTCATTAAATTCATTATCCAAATTATTTCTTTATAAGAATTAAACATTGGAGTTGCAGATAATAATAATAATTTTATATTTTTTACTTTTTTTACAAGTTCAAATAAATTAGTTGCAATCTTTTTATTTTCAGCATCATCATTAACACGAATATTATGTACTTCATCAATAATAATTAATCTATCTTCAAAAAAAGAATTAATTTTTTTTTCTGTTTTTTTCTGTTCAATTAAATGAGATAATTTAGTGTATCCCATAAATTCATATCCATCGTCTATAATTTTATTTATTTGTGAAACAATTGTTTTTTTAGATGAATATTTATTTGTTCTAATTTCATTTAATAAGTTGTTACCAACACATGATTTTAATGTATATTGCCCTTTGATTTCTTTTAATTTATTTTCATCAAATAATTGTTTTTTAAAATTGTCCTGTATATTAGGTGTAGCTACAATTAAAATTTTTTTTTTAATACCCATATTTTTTAAATATATTCTCATTGTTTCAGCAATACCAATTGCACTACATGTTTTACCACTACCAAGTCCATGAAATAATAATAAACTATTATAAGGAGTTAAAAAACTAAGAAAATTTTTAACAAAAATTTGATGAGGAAGTAATTCAGTAAATTCACAAGGAATATCATTGGCATAATCTTCAATATTTGTAAATTCCACTACATCAGATTTAGTTTTATTAAATTCTTTTTTATTAGTAATTTTTAAATTAAACTGATTATCTTCAACATCTGGATATAATGAAATACTTTTAATAATATCTGGTGATAATTCTATACTCATATAATAGGTTTATTTAATTTTTTTTAAGTTAAAATATAAAAAAAAATTAAAAAATATAGAAATTATTAATTATGTCATTAATTTTATAAAGCATTTTTATTTTTTCATCATTATATGGTCTTATACTTGAAATACATTCATCATATGTTTTCCATTCTAATTTAGAAACTTCACTTTTTTGAAATTTATCTAATATGTCTATATTTTCTTCCATAAATGCTAAATAATATTTATGTTTATAAGACTTATAATTTGAACCAATATATATTTCTTCATAAGGAATAATATTTTCTATTATTTTCATATGTGACCTCATATATCCAGTTTCTTCTTCGAATTCTCTAATTGCACAATCAATATCTTTTTCTTGAAAATCACGGCGTCCTTTAGGAAATCCCCATTCGGGTTCGCTCCATGAAGTATGACTTTTTTCGATTAACTCTTTAAGTTTGATAATATTATTATCTATTTTAATTCCATTTATTAGAGATATCCATTTTTTGTAAAGAGTTTCTTCATTTCTTTTGTTTACGTCTAAAAAATTATTGTCTAGTATTTTATTTTTTTCATTATTTGTCATTTCATCTACAATATTTTTTACATAATTTTTATTATATAATGGATATTTACCTCGCAAAAAATCAGAATATCCAAAGCTATCCTTTCTCCTTATCATTAGATATTCTATTCCTCTTGGACTATTTCGAAATAATATAATTCCAATACTTATAATTGGCATTTTACAATCTTGGGATAAATGTCCTTGTTTTCCACAGTTATTGCATATATTTGTTGTATACGAAGATGACTTCATATATGTTCTAATTGAATTATTTTTATGTTGTTTCTATTATAAGTATATGAAATTTGACTCAAATATTTGGGGACCGTCTTTTTGGTTTGTTTTACATAGCATGTCATTTAAATATCCACAATTTGCATCCAATTCAATTAAGAAAAAATATTATGACTTTATTCAGAATCTACCACAGTTTTTACCAGATGAAAAAATAGGAAATGAATTTGCTAAATTTCTAGATAAATATCCAGTAACGCCATATTTAGATAATAGAAATTCTTTTATAAGATGGGTACATCATATTCACAACAGAATAAATGTTTATTTAAAAAAGATATACTTACTTTTTCAGATTTTCTAAAAAAATATGAAAACATTTATAGTCAAGATAATTTACAACAAACTCGTAATAAATTAATAAAAAAATATTTTGTTTATTTAATTTCTGTTATTGTTTTATTATGGTTTAGTTATTTATTGTATAGAATTTAAATAATATCTCATGATTATATTAGTAAATGTATGGAGGTTCAGCAATAGCATCTGGTGGATTTGGATGTGTTTTTAATCCATCAATTAAATGTAAAAATAAAAAAACAAAAAAAAATCATGTTAGTAAACTTATGTTAACAAAATTAGCCGAAGATGAAATAAAAGATTCCAAAAAATTATTAACAGATTTAAAAAAAATTCCTAATTATTTAGATTATTTTATTGTTCCAGAAAATATTTGTAATCCAAATAGTTTAACACTAGAAGATAAAGTTAATTTTGATAGTGAATGTACATCTTTAGGAAAACAAAATATTAATTCAAAAAATATAAATAAATCATTAAGTAAGTTAAAAATTATTCAACTTCCAGAAGGTGGAAAAGATTTAAGTAATTATTTTGCAGAAAATGTACTAAGCTTAGAGAGAATGATAACTATTAATAAACTTTTAGTTAATCTTCTGAATAACGGTATTGTGAAAATGAATAATAAACATATTTATCATTTTGATGTAAAAAGTTCAAATATTTTAATAAAAGAAAATTCTTTAAGATTAATTGATTGGGGTTTATCAAACAAGTTGACACCTGAATTTGTAAGCGATAAATTTATTCCAAAGCGTATGAAATTTAGACCTTTTCATTATAATATGCCATTTTCTATTATTGTTTTAAATGATGAGTCTAATATTTATATTAATTCTTTTATAAAAACTAGGCCAACACTTGATACAACAATTGATTTTTTGTATAATTTATATGAAAATAAGATTTCACAAACTATTATTGGAAAACATCATGATGAATTAATTAAATTTATTTTGAGTAATCATTTATATCCAAATAAGAATCCAGACTTAGTTATATTTACTTATATTGCAGAAATAGTAAAACATTTCACTGAAAATGGTCGTTTTATGGTAGAAAAATATTTTTATGATGTTTATTTGAAAAACTGTGATATATGGGGATTTGCAACTGTTTATTTATTATTTGCAATCGATAATGTTAATAATTTATCAATGACACAAAAAGATAAAACACTATTAAAAAAGAAAATATTTGATATTTATAAAAAATATATTATTGAATTTTCTTATAAACCAATACCAATAAAAAAATTTTCAGAAGAATTATTAAAATTAAATTCTATTATTAAAAATTCAAATAAAGAACTATCAATGCATTTTAATTTAACAACTGGTAATTTTGATAAAGATACATATAATCCGAGAGAATTAAATGAGAAATATCTTGAGATTAAAAATATCAAAAAGAAGATTACACGACCTAAAAAAACAACTACAAGAAAAAAAACAATTTCAAATAAAACATTTAAATTAAGTAGTAATCAAAAATCAGATATAAAAATAAGCAAGAAAATAACCAAAAAAAGAAGAAAAGTAAAAAAATAAATTGTTAAAAATATATTATGTTTATAATATATTTATAACAATGAAATTAGAATTAATAGTATTCATAATTACAGCTTTTTTAGTTGTAAATTCATATTGTGAAAATAAATATATTAAAAAACTAGTATCATATAAAAAATATTTTGAAATGGCAACATATGCCTTTGTCGGTTTCTCTTTATATTTAATGATAAAACGAAATCCAGGACAATCACAAAGTATGATGAAGCAAGTAAATAATATTATTAGATATATGCCTATAGATAAAGACGCAACATCAATGATTACTCCATTATTTGATATGAATGATAACTTGAATGGACAAACTACAGGATTATTAAGTAATTTTTTACCACCTCAACAAAAAAGAATGATGAATTCTGGTAATGATACAACCAAGCGTTGTGTAAGTGAGACTAAGAAAAAATGGGTAGCATCACAGCAAAATTGGAAATGTGGATTATGTAATACTCAATTACAAGCATGGTTTGAGGTGGATCATAGAGTTGCTTTAGAAAATCATGGTTCTAATCATGTTAGTAATTTAATTGCATTATGTAGAGAGTGTCATGGAAAAAAGACAATGATGAATAGACTTTAGTATATTTATTTTCTAATTGGATTGTATAGAAGATATGGCTACTGATTCAAATAACAATAGTACATTAGAAACAGCAACAACAAAAAGCACTTATTATAATTCTTTAAAATCTTCTGCAGGATATATTACAAATAAATATGTAAATTACAGAAAATTTATATTTTTTGTATTATATACCTTTATATTTTTATTTTTATTAAAATATGTTTATGATAAAGGTTATATTGATTTTATATCCGGAAATAAAGAATTAAAAATAGTATTTTTCATATTTTTATCTACTTTTTTTATTGGAATATCCTATTTTTTATTAATTTTATCAGAAAAAGATGAAATAAAAAGAAATGGGAAAATTCCTCCAGGTTATAATCCAGATAATTATATTATTATTTCTCCTTACATCAAAGTTACATTATACTTTTTAATTGGTATTTTAGCTATTTTATCAATTATGTATGGGCTAGCAAAAGGCATGAAAGAATATCCTGATACCGTTTCTGTAATATGTGGAATATTATTATTAGTGATATTTTTAGTTGGTATTTATTTATTTTACAATGTAATTTCAAAATTATTTAAAAAATTATTTAAAATAAATTTATCTACTTCATTTCGTTTATTGAAAAATATTTCATTATATTCTATTTTTTGTTTTTATACCGATATTAAAAATTTTATTGTGGATGAATATAGAAAAGCTCCAAAAGAAGTATGGAATATATTGTTAATTGAATTAGTATTAATAGGATTATACTTTTTGGTACCTTATTTAAGAACAATAATATTGTTTATTATATGTCACGATGCAAAGAAATTATTAAATGAACCTGTTTATTTAGATGTTCAGAAAGAAATAGCCACATCTAAAGATATTTATAACACAGATAATATTGAAGATTCTGACTATATTTATAATTTTTCCATATCATTCTGGTATTATGTCAATCCTACAGCAAATGATGATATGTACTATAATGTTATTACGTATAATGGTAAACCATTAGTAGAATATAATCAACACAAAAACAAATTAAGAGTAAAAATGAATGAAGGCCGTAATAAAGAAACTGAAATATATTTAGACAATAATGTAGAAACACAAAAGTGGAATCACGTTGTAATCAATTATCAATCAAATACAATGGATATATTTATAAATAATGAAATGGTTTCTACTACCGGAAATTTAAATATGCCATATATGAGTTACGACAATATTATTGTTGGAAAAGATAATGGAATACAAGGAGGTATATGCAATGTAATGTACTTTAAGAGAATTATTCCAAAAAGAGATATTAGTTTAATATATTATTTATGTAAAAATGAAACCCCGCCAATATTATAAAAAAATTCTTATAAGTATATATACATATGGAACCAAGATCTATAATTATTGTTGTATTAGTTTTACTATTATTATACGTTATTGTTAGAACCATTACATATCCATCAGGATTGACTTCAAAAACAGATGCTAAAACTATGCAAACTGTAAGTTCTGATGATTTAGACACAAGTAGCGATAGTGCAAGTGTAAATTTTGCTTATTCTATTTGGTTTTATGTAGATGACTGGAATTATAAATATGGACAAGCAAAAGTAATCTTTGGAAGATTGGACCAAAATAAAAAACCATGCCCTACAGTTATTTTAGCTCCAACACAAAATAATATTAATGTTTCAATGACAGTTTATCCTTCTTCTTCAAATGCTACTGAAATTATTCATTCATGTGGAGTGCATAATGTTCCTATTCAAAAATGGGTAAATGTAATTATCAGTCTTTATAACAGAAGTCTTGATATATATTTAGACGGTAAACTTGTTAGAACATGTATGTTACCTGGTGTTCCCAAAGTAGATAACTCTGCGGATGTGCAAGTAACACCAGGAGGTGGGTTTTCAGGATATACCACAAAATTACAATATTGGGATGAAGCAATTGATCCTCAAAAAGCTTGGAATATTTATAAATTAGGTTACTCAGATGGATTCTTGAGTTTCTTAACAAAATATGAAGTACAAATTTCAGTATTAGATGATGGTGTAGAAGAAACTACAATAACATTTTAAGCAATAATGTATATATAAAATTATATTATTTTATATATATAAGAATATGGCAAGTTTTTTAAATTTTCAAGATTCAAATAGTGCAATCATGAATTTTGCTTTTATTATCATGATAATTATAGTATTTTTCGTGGTATTGCAATTTAGTATATCTTTTATATCTTATTTTATGAACTCAGAAAATGGTAGTCCGTATTTAATTAATGGTATGGTTGAAGGTAAAACAATGATTGAAATAGAACAAGACCCAAATAAATCTGATTCAATTACTCTCTTAAGATCAAGTAATGAAAGAGACGGTGTTGAATTCACTTATTCTACATGGCTTTATATTGACGATTTAGAATACAATAAAGGACAATTTAGACATATTTTCCATAAAGGTGATGATAAATTAAATTATGACGATGATTCAATTGGAGCGGGATTAAGCTATCCTAATAACGCTCCTGGTTTATATTTAGCACCTTACAGAAATGATATAGTAGTTGTTGTAAATACGTTTCAAAATGTGATTGAAAAGATAGTAATTGAAAATATTACTTTAAATAAGTGGATTAATGTTATTATAAGGTGCGAAAATAAAACAATTGATGTTTATGTAAATGGGTCTATTGCAAGAAGACATATATTAAGTGGATTACCAAGACAAAATTACGGAAATGTATTTTGTTGTATGAATGGTGGTTTTTCAGGTAATATTTCAAATTTAAGATATTTTAACTATGCTATTGGAACTAGGCAAATAGAAAGTATATTATTTTGGGGACCTAATACTAAACTTGCAACAGGAAGCAATATTAATATGGATAACTATGGTTACTTATCATTTAAATGGTATACAAGTGGACAAGTAAATAATTCAAAAAACACTGTTGTTGTCTAATTAATATAATTTATAATATTTTTATAATTTATATTATGGTAAATAAAATAATATTAGAAAATATAGATAAAGATTTTATATCAGATGAATTAAAGGAACAAATCAATAATAATTTCTCAGAAAATATTATTAATAATATTAATAATATTGAAAATAAAATTAATGAAAACAATAAACCTATAAATGAAACAAATATTTTAAATTCTGATTATTACAATGATAATAATAATATAGCTGATTTAAGAAAAATAGGGAAAACTTTCACAAATCTAAATGAAGTATTTAAATATTTCAGTATAAAAAAACCTTATTTGTCAAGATATGAATCACCAAGTATGCCTAGTTATACTATACATGAATTACAGAAAGCAAGAAAATATAATTTATTACAACATAAAAAAAATAATTCTATGAATATTTCAAGAGGTGAAAAACTTGCTCGTATTTACAAAAATAAAAATTTAAGACATAGTTCATATGCTACACAATCATTTGGAAATATTACTTCTCCCAATATAAATAATTATGAATTTATTAATACAAATTCAATTAGATACAGTGGACAAGTTCTTAATCCAAAGCTCGTGATTTCTAAATTAACTAGCAATAATGGTGGAAATCATAGAATTCAGAATAATGAATCAAACTATTTATTAAATATTAATACACAAATACCATTAACTGGTATTAGAAGAAAAAGTACATACAATGAAATATCAAAGCATAAATTTAACAATGGAAGAATGCGAATATTTTAATAATGTCTTTTTTTAAATGACTTATGTTTACGTTTACTTTTTGATTTTTTCTTTTTATTTTTCTTTTTTGATTTATTCTTTTTTGATTTTTTATTTTTTTTAGTTTTTCCACCAAGAGCAAAATTTGATTGTTGTTGTTTTTGTGGAGGTTGTAGTGGTTGAGGTTGTCCAATATTTGATTGTTGAAATATATTAGAAACGGGCTTAGATTCATCAAGTGATATTTGATTATTTTCTGGTTGCTGACCCTTCATATTATCTTGTGATGCTTGCTGACCCATCATATTATCTTGTTGTGCTTGTTGGTCCATCATATTATCTTGTGGTGCTTGCTGGTCCATCATATTATCTTGTGGTGCTTGTTGACCCATCATATTATCTTGTGGTGCTTGCTGGTCCATCATATTATCTTGTGGTGCTTGTTGGTCCATCATATTATCTTGTGGTGCTTGTTGGTCCATCATATTATCTTGTGGTACTTGTTGGTCCATCATATTATCTTGTGGTACTTGTTGGTCCATCATATTATCTTGTGGTGGTTTTTGTTCCATCATATTATCTTGCGGTGGTTGTCGTTCCATCATATTTGTTGGCAGTTGTTCCATCATATTTGTTGGTTGTTGCTCCATCATATTTGTTGGTTGTTCCAATTCTTGACTAGACATTACATCATTTTGTTCTGGTTGTTTTACTAAATCATCACTGGATGCACTAGAAATATCCATATTTGATGAAATATCATCATTTTGTTTTAATGCAGACTCTTTATTTAAATTATAGTCATCTGGCACAGATGGAGTTTTACTATATTTATCTGGTACACTTATAGATTGTGCCATTTCTTCTTTTGAACTTTGAATTGGTTGTTCGAGTGGTTGTTCGAGTGATTGTACGAGTGGTTCTTCTTTAGATTGAAATTGATTATATTGTGAATCTTCTGGTTTACTAAATTGTCTTAATAAATTTGAATTAAATGTTGAATCAACACTTTGAATTGTATATTTCATTTTTCTATAAGTAGTAATATTTCCTTCATCATCTACTGTTTCTTGTATATCTGGTGGAGTAATATATTTAAAATTCATTTCTAAATAACATCTTTCTGATTCATTATTTTCAGATTGTTCAGCATTTACATGTATATGTACTTCATGAATTATATAATTTCTAAATGAATTTAATCTTCCAGTATTTGGTAATTTATAAAAATTTCCTGTGTCATTTAAATATTCAAAATACTTTCTTAAAATTATTGAACATATATTATCATAATTTTTACCAAAGTATGTTCTACATAAATCCCAAATTGTAACATAATTAAAATCATTAATTGAAGTAATTGTTGCAGTAAAAAATCCATGAGGTATTTTTTTTGATTCATTATCATTTAATTGTTCAATAACAAGTATAAAAAACTTTTTTTCATAAAATAATGATATATCTGATTGTTGAAGTTCATCATAATAACAATTAGTTAATGCTAATATTACAAGTTCAGTATCTTCCTTACTTGAATTTTTATCAAAGTCTATTTCAATTAATTTGAATTTATCGTTCATATTATTTTGTCCAACTGATTGCATAACTAATGGATTGTTCATCATATTTTCTTCTTCGCCTAATGCATTTACTGATTTTTCATTTTGTACATCCATGCTTATTGGTGGTTCTTGACTTTGTAAATCCATGTTCATTGATTCTCTACTTTGTAAACCTAATGGTTCCTGGCTTTGTAAATCCATGTTCATTGGTTCCTGGCTTTGTAAATCCATTTTCATTGGTTCTTGGCTTTGTAAATCCATTTTCATAGGTTCTTGACTTTGTAAATCCATTTTCATAGGTTCTTGACTTTGTAAATCCATTTTCATAGG
>MDTG01316392.1_pt1 | contig 34907 bp, 35 predicted proteins | sample 811421 | NCBI WGS metagenome assembly MDTG01 (sample SAMN05326645, study PRJNA326480) | marine metagenome | isolation source: seawater | place: Pacific Ocean: South East | collected 2011
ATGCGGGTATTCATCCAAAAACCACTTGCAGATTTCCCTGTGCGTGCTTCCATAGTAGCACGCTTTGTGCCATAAGATCCCACACCCAAAGTGATACGACCGCCTTTTTCTCCTGCACCCAAGGTGCTCAGACCAAGACTTGCTCCGAATGCCCCAGAACCGTTGGTAGAGGTTCCAACACCTTTTTGCAATTGGATGGCGTTAGTGGAGGACAGGAGGTCTGGTGTATTCACCCAAAACACACCATGGCTCTCCGCGTCATTCATTGGAATACCATTAACAGTGACGTTGATGCGCGTGATGTCCGAACCACGAATACGCATGTTGGTGTATCCAATACCATTTCCAGCATCGGAGAAACTAACTACGCCTGCGACATCTTGTAAAACATAAGGAAGGTCGCGTCCGGTATTCAGCGCTTCAACATCCTTTTCCGTTAGGTTAATCTGTGCTATTGGGTCGTCCTTTTGCGCCCAAGTGCCCAGTACATTCACTTCATTGAGTTCTACGTTTGGAAGAAGGATGTCGATTTTGGCCGAATCGGCCTTTTCTTGTGCAGTGGCAAATAGCGAGAAGGCTACAGCAGCTGCGGTACACATGAATTTATTCATGATTTTGGTTTTTAAACTACGTCAAGGGGCAACAACGTGTATTAAACATATTATTGCTTATCGTTCCTTAGCAGCATTACCTGCCCAGGTTCTATGGGTATGTTCTCAGCCCGCAGGTCGAAAGACTTTCTGGGCACCCCTTTGAGACAGTGCAAATGTATAACACGAAAAGCGTATGTTAGTATTTATGAAAAAGATTGTTCGAATCAGCGGAATTGTTGGAGCTTCGGGACTCCTTTTGAGCGTGATATTTAAGGTCCTTCACTATATGGGTGCCCCAACGCTCCTACTCATTGGTACCGTGAGCACCGGAATATTTATTCTGACATACGTCATTGACAAGCTGCGTAGTCGCTCTTAATCTTTGAACTTTTCGAGCAATCCTACAGGACGTAGTCGGATTAGCTCACCTTTTTGAGGCTGATGGCCGACCGGAAAATCATTGTACTTGTATAATTTATCGAGCGATACTGCGTGCTGCTGACTGATTGCGCGCATAGTTAGTCCACGTGAAGCGATCACAAACTTCTGTTTTGAACGCTGCTTCTTGTAGTCGATGTACACGGCTTCGCCCGGGTGAAATACCGTTTCATAAGAGGCATCATTAATATCTAAAAGTACTGGAACTCTCATATGCAACGAATCTGCCAAATCTTCTAAGGTCTCCCCTGCCTGTATAACAACATAAGGTATTCCGTTCTCGTGGCGCTTCATTCTGTGAATTAAGAATTTCTTCTTTGCATTGGTCACAGGCTTACCTTTTCCATTCAAGGTAGGTCCTTCGGTCTTCACGGATAGTGTGTCCTCAGAGGCTAATAGCGGTGCCGTGGCAGCAAAATCAAAACGGTGCAACTCTTCCTGCTCTATGATGCGAATCAGCTTTTCCGCATAATCCGGAGCCGTCGCATAGCCAGCCTTCTTAAGACCCTTCGCCCAACCCTTGTAATCAGTTGGGTCTAATTCAAACATGATCTCGTACCTCGATCCTCGTACCAGAAAGTCTGTATGGTCCTCATAACTGTGTCTCACCTCCTCATATGCCCTGAAGCACTCGCCCTTCGCATCATCGTCGTGGTAGACTTTCTCGCCCGTCCAGGTGCGATGACATTTGATTCCAAAGTGATTGTTTGACTTCTTTGCCAATTCGCTCAAGCCATTCCCGCTTTCTAAAATTCCTTGCGCCAACGTAATCGATGCTGGAATTCCACTTCTATTCATCTCATCTACAGCGATTTGCGAATACTTTAAAACATAAGCAGTGCGCACATTGGTCTGTGCATTCATCACAAGGGCTGTGAAACTAACGAAAAAGAGTGGCAGGTAACGGTTCGTTAACATTGGTCGTATGATTTGACCACAAAATGCATTTTCCTTCTTGAAGTTTTTTCAAATTGGTCAGTGAGTTATTAAAAATTTAATGACTAACTCCCACAAAATCAAAAAATGAAATTGTTAATAACGCTTTTTAAGGAGGTCTTGAATCTGTAAATCGATTTGGTAGTTTAGGTAGGAGTCTAAATAAAAACACTACGCAATGAATACTAACGATTTCGGAATGGACGATTCTTTCGCAAGCTTCGTTCAAGAATTAGAGCAAGCAGAGCAACCCAAAGCCTGCAGCATTGATAACCCAGAATGTGAAGCATGCGGGAGCTAAATCACATCTGAAGAACACATTAAAAACCCCCGGTTCGCTGCTTGAACCGGGGGTTTTAATTTCCACATAACCTCTATTCCTAGTCTTGGTAGGTGGTCCAATTACTATTCATATAGAGCAGTAGTAACAAACTAGTCATCAGCGCAAAACCAAAGCCTACGTATACAGCCATTTAAATTCTAGAGGGTTATGATGTACCAAAAGCTGCAAGGAAAATCCGATGCTTATATCCAAAATAATGGTCGTATCCACAGCGACTATCGCCCAATTCCGGCCTTCATCCATCCAAATGAAGAATCGGCTCACTAGATGAACGCGCAAAAAGATCGTTGTATTCGGTCAAAGAATCAGTGACACTAAAGCAGGTAGGTGAATCCTAGACCCAAGTAATTGTTCCACCCGTTGATTTCGTATTTCAAACCCAGCGCATTGATACTGCCGTCAAAGCCGTACCATTGAATGTCCATACCGATGGGAATGGTAAATACATTTACGGGGTCGTCTGCATCGATAAACAACAAATCTACCAGACCAGTCTTTTCAGAATAATCTGCACCGGTCATATATCCAAAACCTACATTCAAGAAGATGTCGAACACATCGCCCTCCCACAATTTCCCGAAGCGCACTTTTGCTGAAGTAAATCGACCGACATTATAGCTGTACTGAGGAAGCGCATAATTACTGCCAAAGGCACCATTACGAATGTAGGAAGCCGTAAAGGCAAGGACGCCACCATTGTCTAAATCGTGCAGGTATCCACCTAATTCATATTCCTCACCAAGAACAAATGCCGTGGGATCAGTTAGAAGTGTGTGATAGCCCGCAAGTATGCCCATATCTATCTCTCCTAAAGTCAATTCTGCCTGCGCGTTCGAAAACAGCGGAGCTAACGTGAATAGTAGAGCAAGCTTTATATTGCGCATCTTGGGTGTGTTGTTTCTTTAAATATCAGAAAAACTATACCAAAAAAGAAGCCACTTCTATGCGAAGTGGCTTCCTTATCTCTAGTTCTTAGTATCTGTAGTGTTCTGGCTTGAACGGTCCTTCAACCTTTACGCCGATGTAGTCGGCTTGATCTTTACGAAGCGTCTCGAGCTCTACACCAATCTTTGCCAAGTGCAAAGCCGCTACCTTCTCATCCAAGTGCTTAGGAAGCGTGTACACCTTGTTATCGTAATTATCGCTGTGGTTCCATAACTCCAGCTGTGCCAATACCTGGTTGGTGAAGCTATTTGACATTACAAACGATGGGTGACCTGTAGCACAACCTAAATTCACCAAGCGGCCTTCTGCCAATACGATAATCTCGTTGCCTTCTACATTGTACAGATCAACCTGTGGCTTAATTACCTTCTTCGTGTCGCCGTGTGCACTGTTCAACCATGCCATATCGATTTCATTGTCGAAGTGGCCAATGTTACAAACAATGGTTTTATCGTTCATCAACTTAAAGTGCTCTTTAGTGATAATGTCTTTGTTTCCTGTTGCTGTTACTACGATTTGTGCACGTGGAATAGCCGTTTCCATGCGCTTCACCTCGAAGCCGTCCATCGCTGCTTGCAATGCACAAATAGGATCGATCTCAGTCACAATCACACGAGCACCTGCACCACGTAATGACGCCGCTGTACCCTTACCTACATCACCGTAACCGGCGACGACCGCAATTTTTCCTGCAATCATCACATCAGTTGCACGACGAATGGCATCTACTGCCGATTCTTGACAACCGTATTTGTTATCGAATTTTGACTTCGTTACAGAATCGTTTACGTTAATGGCTGGAAGTACTAGCGTTCCATTAATCTCACGCTCGTACAAACGGTGAACACCCGTAGTCGTCTCTTCTGACAATCCTTTGATGCCGGCTACCAACTCTGGGTACTCGTCAAACACCATGTTGGTCAAATCACCACCATCGTCCAGAATCATATTCAAAGGCTGACGATCTTCACCGAAAAATAGTGTTTGCTCGATACACCAGTTAAACTCTTCCTCGTTCATACCCTTCCAAGCATAAACTGGTATACCTGCTGCTGCGATAGCCGCTGCTGCATGGTCTTGCGTAGAGAAAATATTACAAGACGACCAGGTAACTTCTGCACCTAGTTCGACTAAAGTCTCAATCAATACTGCCGTTTGAATGGTCATGTGTAAACAACCGGCAATGCGCGCACCTGTCAAAGGTTTACTTACGCCAAACTCCTCACGGAGCGCCATAAGACCTGGCATCTCTGCTTCGGCAAGCTTGATTTCTGTGCGGCCCCATTCGGCCAATGACATATCTTTAACTTTGTGCGGAACGTAATGTGTAGTTGTACTCATATAGTGTATAAATTTGCTGCAAAGATACACAACACAAGGGTCTTACGAACAGTTCAATAGAATGTTGATTTATCCATTCAAATACCTCAAGGAATCCGTGCAGGTTTCTATTAACCCAAGTTCTCGGGGTGAGGCGATTATAAACCAATTCAGCGTTGCCGACAATCATCGCTACGCAGAACTGAAATCTGAAACTCAAAAGCAGGAATTTCTTTGGAGCCGTGCTGCTCTTAATGCCGCCGAAGCTGATTTGAAAAATATCAAATATCAAGGCAAAAAACCCACCATAGAGAACGCCCACATCAGCCTCAGTCACTGCAAGGAAGGCGTTGCTGCCGCATTTAGTGAACAGCTTGAAGTGGGTATAGATATCGAAACCAAGCGCGAAAACCTTGTACGTATTGCCCAAAAGTTCACCACAGAAGACGAAATAGCTCGATTTGATTCCGAACCGCACACCACATTACAATTTATATGGGGCATCAAGGAAAGTCTTTTCAAACTTTACGGCTATGGAAGTGTCGACTTCAAGACACATCTGGAAATCACCTCGTTCGAATGGGACCCTAACATAAAGCAAGGATGGGGTATCGCTTGGATTAGTCAAACCTGCAAAGAGCGAACTCAGCCGATACAATGTCTGGTGCAGACCGCTATGGTTGGTGAACATTATCTATGTATGGCGACACACCGAATACCTACCATTCCCTTTGAAAGCGCGCGCACGGTGTTGCGTGAATGGACACCGAACGATGCGCCTTTGTTGTATGAACTGAACATGAATCCACAGGTGGTACGCTACACGGGTGATGCAGGGTTCACCTCAACGCAATGTGCCCTAAACCTTATAAGGAACTACCCGAATTACCAACGCGACGGGTACGGGCGTTGGATGGTAATAGATAAATCAACAGGCAATCCAATCGGTTGGTGTGGACTTAAAAACAACCAATGGGGTACTGATCTTGATTTCCGTTTCCTCAAAGCTGAATGGGGCAAAGGCATAGCTACGGAATGTGCCGAAGCTACCATTGAAAAGGCAAAATCACTTAAACTGAGCAGTCTCATAGGACGTGCGCTGTCCGAAAATATTGGGAGCTGGAAGGTATTGGAAAAAGTAGGTATGCATCGCTATAAAAGTGTAGGTTTTGAAGAGTTCGCGGAAGAGTTCAATATCGCCGAGAAAGACCTCGATAGTTGGAAAGGACTTATGCTTCACATTTATAAATTAGAGTTGACGTGAAAATAGTTGTAACCGGAGCCGAGAGCACCTACAAAAGCACGCTTACCAAAATGCTGGCTACGAAGTACTCGTTTGTTCATACCTCCGAGTACGCGCGGGAATACTTGGAGGAAATCGCACCAAATACTCCGGTAGACCCAATCCCACGAGCCGACTATGATCGTATTGAACAAGGCCAACTGCAGTTGCAAAAATCCCAAGGATACTTCCATACCAACGGACACCGAATATTCGATACCGACGGCATTACGCTTTACATCTGGAAAGCCGATAAATATGGAGAAATTGACACCGAGCTATTGGACATCCCCGAAGACGTCATTTATTTTTTATGCTATCCGAATGTTCCTGCGGGTAAAGATCGGTTGCGCATAGATTCAGAGCGCAGAGCTAAGTTGCATCGGGAGTACCTCGACCTTCTCAATTCTTTACCAAACAATGTCTTACACCTCGATCAACCAACATTAGAAGGCAGGCTTGCCTGTGCCCGAAAAACTATTGAGGAATTACTAAACAACGCGGTTTAGTTTCTCATTGATGTGCTGACGCGCGTTGTTCCATTTCTGGAATTGAACCATATAGTAGTTATAATCCGCATTTTCCATACTTAGATAATCTTTCAATGCGTTCAACTTGCGCTCCACGTGAACGTATTTCATGCGTAAAGTCGTTTCATTGACTAGTGGGAAGATGGTATTCTTCTCGTCAGGAAGGTAAATCTCCTTTGATTTCCAATTTGCCAACGTGTACTTCTCTGTCAACGCCTCAGTCACCACCTTGATGATCTCGGGGTCCTCCTGACGTATCCACCAATCTGTATCCGGGACGTGCTCCTTTTCCAGCTCGTCGGCGAGTATGTTGTACATCTTGGAAAATATAGGCGTTGCAAATTCTATTTGATCTTCCTCAATTTCGTCTACAATCCAAGTGGCTATCGATACTGGGATTACTTCCTCCTCATCTAGGTCGGTATCTAACATAGCTTCAGTGCCTTTGGCTACCAGCAGATGGATAATGCGCTCCTCTTGTTCGAAGCCGTGAATCTTAACCATCCCGGCATCATTTGACTGTACCACCTCCATTGGCGGTGCTACTGATTGGCGCTTTTTCTGCTGTCGCTGCTGAATGCCCTGCAACCTGCCGAGCTCTTCATAAAGAGCTGTTGGATCTATCTCAAGAATGAACGCAGCCTCTTTAATGAACACCTCACGGCCGATTTGATCTGGAACCTTGGAAATACTGCTCACCACATCGCGTACCATTTCGGCAAACTTCAGCGGATCGCCGGCAACATCATCCTTCAAGACCGAGGTCTTAAAACTGATAAAGTCTTTCTTACTGCTCTTTAAAAAGGCTTCTAACTCCTCGTTGGTGCGCTGCTTGGCAAAGCTATCGGGATCTTCTCCCTCAGGAAAGCTCACTACGCGAACATTTACGCCTTGTTCAAGCATCATATCGAGCCCACGGAAACTTGCACGCAATCCTGCCGCGTCTCCGTCGAAAAGTAGAGTAATGTTCGTTGTATAACGCTTCAACATACCTATCTGCCCTCCAGTTAGTGCAGTACCTGACGAACTCACCACATTGCGAACACCGTTCTGATAAAAACTCAATACATCAGTATACCCTTCCACCAAAAAGGCTTCGTCGCGCTTCATAATCTCTTGCCTGGCCTGGTATAAACCATAGAGCACCTTGCTCTTATGATAGATCGGATTTTCAGGACTGTTCAGGTATTTCGCTGCCTTCGCACTGTTACTCAAAATACGCCCGCCGAATCCTAAGACTCGACCACTAACACTTTGTATTGGAAACATAACACGGCCACGGAATCTATCGTACCAGCCACGTTCATTCTTCATCGATATACCGCTCTCTTGCAGTGCCTTCTCACTATACTGGTTGGCTATTGCATAATCTGCAAATGCTGTTGAAGCTTCAGGGCTGTAGCCCAAGTGAAATTTATTGATGGTCTCGTCATTAAAACCACGCTCTTTAAAATAGCTCACACCGATGGCCTTTCCTTCGTCAGTTTCGAGCATCTGCTCTTTGTAGAACTTGGCGGCAACATCCGTAATCAGATACACTGCCTCGCGCATATTTCCTGCTTCAATCTCCTCAGCAGTCTGTGGACGCGCCTCCGGAATCTCGATATTATACTTCTTAGCAAGCCAACGCAATGCCTCGGGATAACTCATCTGTTCGAGCTCCATCAAAAAGGTAACCGCATTTCCGCCTTTACCTGAAGAGAAACATTTAAAAATCCCCTTCGCTGGGCTTACCATAAAGGAAGGCGTCTTTTCATTGTTGAATGGCGATAGACCTTTAAGATTGCTACCCGATTTTTTCAACTGAACAAATTCTCCAATCACCTCCTCTATTCGAGTGGTCGTGAAGATTTGTTCTATGATTTCTTTTGGAATGCGAGCCATATATGCAAGATACTTTTTCTAAATACAAAAGCCACCCCTGAGGGCGGCTCTAAGCAAGCTGAGTTGAACTTAATTATTTCAGTATAAATATAAGATTTATCCTTCTATCGAGTTAATACCAATGTTTTTTGATTTTTGATATAGAATATGATTTATTGAATAAAATACATCTTGAAAATCTGCCGATCTTACCCAGACACGAACATTCAATTTTATTGCTGAGGTAGATACGTCACTTAATTCTACTAGAATAGGCTTTTCCTTAATCACTCTAGATTCATCCTCAAGCAATTCTCGCACGGATACTTTAGCATTTTCTAAATCAACATCTAAATTTAAACCCACTGTCCATTGAAGACGTCTAAAATCCTGAGCACTATAGTTGATTAGAGAGCTATTGCTTAATAAACCATTGGGTATGATAATAAGTTTATTATCCAGAGTAGTTAGAGTAGTTACAAAAATTTGAATCGACTTAACCGTTCCTGAAAACCCTTTGGTTTCAATATAATCGCCCACTTTGAATGGCTTAAACATCAAGATCATGGCGCCACCTGCAAAGTTTTGAAGCGTACCACTAAGTGCCATACCTACAGCCAAGCCTGCGGCACCCAAGACCGCAACGATGCTAGTAGTCGCGACACCTAGTTGATTTATTGTAGCAATAATAACAAATGCCTGCAGGGTAATTTTTATCAGCGACTCTAGGAAGGTCGTCAAACTCGCATCCATATCTCTAAGACTCATCGCTTTCTTAAAACCTTTGAGAATGACGCGGACTATGCGCATACCAATCCAAAGAATGAGCAGAGCAATAATGCCTTGCTTGGCCCATCCTAAGGCATTTTCAGTGATTGTCTCCATCGAGATTCCAATAATTTCTTCCATAATGTAACCGATTTGATCTACTTCTTACGAGCGCCTGTGTAGTCAATAACATCCTCTAAAGCAGTACGTTCTGCACTCTCAGGAAAATTAGAAAGAATATCCGAAGCTTTTTGTAAATGGCCCTTCATTTTCGAACGAGCATAATCTAAACCTCCAGAATTTCGCACGAAGTCTACCACCTCAGCCACCTTCTTAGGTCTGTTGTGGTATTTCTTAATCGTACGAATAATCTGCTTACGCCTCGCTTCGTTAGTATTTTGTAAGGCATTAATAAGCGGCAGCGTCATTTTTTGTTCCTTGATGTCAATTCCTGAAGGTTTACCCGTCAAATTGACCTTTTCAAAATCAAATAAATCATCTTTAATCTGAAAAGCCAATCCGAGCTCGCGACCAAACATGCGCATTTGCTCCTGAACTTCTTTGGAAGCTTCTACACTCTGAGCACCAACAACACAACACGTTTCGAGGAGAATTGCCGTTTTCTGCTGAATCACCTCATAGTACACCTCTTCTGTGATGTCCAATTTTCGAGCCTTCTCAATCTGCAAAAGCTCCCCTTCACTCATACTTTTGACCGCAGTGCTCACTGAGCCAAGAATTTCATACTGCTCCCTTTCTACCGCTAGGAGCAGCACCTTAGACAATAGGTAATCTCCTATGAGTACAGCTACTTTATTCTTCCAGAGCGCATTGATGGAAAAAAACCCCCTGCGCATATCGGCGTCATCTACCACATCGTCATGGACTAATGTTGCCGTATGCATTAGCTCAATCAATGAAGCACCTACGTAGGTACTGTCATTGACTTTACCCAACAGCTTTGCGGTCAATATGACAAGGATTGGGCGAAGTTGCTTCCCCTTGCGCTTTACCATGTAGTTCATTACGCGATCCACCAATGGAGTGTTTGATTTTAAATGTGCTTTAAATTGCACATCAAATTCATTCATTTCCTGAGCGATAGGTGCCTTAATGGAATTCAGCTTTGACATTAACTCCAGCCTTTTGTTTTCTGAATATGCTCGTACGCCTTTTGCACATTCAAGAAAGTTTCTTTGGACGCAGTCTGGGCTTCTGCGCCCGCATCAACGATCCGATCCGGATGGTACTTGAGCGCCATCTTGCGATATGCCTTTTTTACTTCTGCCTCTGAGGCGTTTTCATTTATCTCTAAAACTTTGTATGCCCAACCCGCGTCCGATTCCTTAGCGAACATCGCTTTGATAGATTCGAAATCATACGGATTGATTCTTAGATTGCGAGCAATGCGACGAATTTCTTCAACTTCATTTTGATGGAGGTGACCGTCTGCCAATCCTAATTTAAACAAAAAATGAATCAACTGCAGTCGAGTACCGTGGTTGGTAAAACTGTTGATTTGATTGCACACTTTGATAAGTGGAATCTGTTGGTCAACAATTTTTCTGAAAATGGAGAAACTCTCATTAGCACGCTCCTTTCCAAATATGCTTACGAATTGAACCCTAGTAAAGTCCAACTCTTTCTGATCTACCTTGCCGTCCGCTTTGATAACGCGCGCAGCAAGAACTAATAGTGCAATATGAAAGTCGCTAAGTGAAGGCTGTTGAGTCCGCGAATAATTTACACCAGGTTTTTCAGCTTCAACTAAATCGTGAATACGATTGGCGAATGCTACCCCCAGTATCGCACCAATAGGTCCACCCAAAGACCAGCCTAAACCACCGCCAAAAATTTGAAAAATTCGTTTCATTCCGAACTCAAAGATACTCGGCCGAAACGGAAAAAACTAAAGCACGTAATCGATATTAAACCACGAAATAGGCAAAGATGGCAATACCTCCAATAATTACAATAACTAAAGTGATTTGTGCGTAGAGTTGCGCTGTGGACATCTTCTCTTTTGCAGGTTTTATTCTACGGCGTTTCGTAGTTGCTTGAGTTGACATAGCGATTGTGTTTTTTGTGCACCAATAAGATACAAAAATCCTCCTAATTCGCAAGTGCAAAAAGCTGTATTTTACTTAATACCAACTAATTAGGCGAAAATCAACGAAAAAATAGGGTCGAACTATTTGAGATTTATAGACACAAAAGAGCCCTCAGCGTTTACTGAGGGCTCTTTGATGAATTCAATTCCAGTATTTAGGACCCACAGGCCACACATTCGTCCGGATTATCAATTGAACAAGCAATTTTTTCTTCTGCAGTGACTTCTTCACTCATCTTAGCCATAGCTTCCTTTTGTGCTTTAACACGTGCTTCAACCTCTTCTGCTGTTGGCTCCGCTGAAGTTGCCGGAACCGTATCAGTAGTATCTGAGCGAGCGTCTGAACTAACAACAGTACTCAAATCTGTTTGAGCATTCTTCTTCACAGTAAACTTAATTGCGCTTGTAGCTGGTTTAGAACGCAAATAATACATCCCTGTTTTCAGACCTTTCTTCCAAGCATAAAAGTGCATCGAAGTGAGCTTACCCATATTTGGACTTTCCATAAAGAGGTTTAGACTCTGACTCTGATCGATAAACATACCGCGATCTGCCGCCATATCAAGAATATCTCTCATAGATATTTCCCAAACTGTCTTATAAATGGCTTTCAAATTATCTGGCACACCCTCAATATTCTGTACCGAACCGTTCGTCGCCATCAATGCATTCTTCATATCGTCGTTCCAAAGACCTAATTCAATCAAATCATGCAATAAATGCTTATTCACTACGATAAACTCACCCGACAGCACACGACGTGTGTAAACATTCGACGTGTACGGCTCGAAGCATTCGTTGTTTCCAAGGATCTGTGAGGTCGATGCCGTCGGCATTGGCGCCATCAATAAACTGTTTCTAACACCGTACTTTTCGACTTCCTCACGAAGTTCTTTCCAGTCCCAACGACCGCTTAGCTCCTTGTCTTTAATGCCCCAAAGGTTATGCTGGAACTGACCTTTAGAGATAGGTGATCCTTCATAAGTTTCATAAGCCCCATCCTTCGAAGCTTGGTCCTTAGAAGAGCTTACCGCAGCAAAGTACATGGTTTCAAAGATTTCTTTATTCAATGCTTTTGCCTCTTCTGAGTCGAACGGCATGCGCAGCTTGATGAACGTATCAGCCAACCCTTGAACACCCAAGCCCACAGGACGGTGACGCATATTTGAGTTCCGTGCTTCAACTACCGGGTAATAATTACGGTCAATCACTTGGTTCAAGTTGTACGTTACCTTGTAGGTTACGTCGTACAATTTCTGATGATCAAACTTGCCGTCTTCCACAAACATTGGAAGCGCAATAGACGCTAGATTACACACTGCAATCTCATCCGGTGACGTGTATTCTAGGATCTCAGTACACAGGTTTGATGAACGGATAGTACCAAGGTTCTGCTGGTTCGATTTTAAATTCGCTGCATCCTTATAAAGCATATAAGGGGTTCCAGTTTCAATCTGGCTTTCCATAATTTTTGCCCAGACCTCACGAGCTTTAACGGTACGACGACCTTTTCCTTCACTTTCGTATTCGGTGTATAGGTCAACAAACTCTTGACCGTGACAATCGAACAAGCCTGGACATTCGTTTGGACACATGAGTGTCCAATCTTCATTTTTCTCAACGCGCTCCATAAATAAATCTGGAATCCACATGGCATAGAACAGATCGCGTGCACGCATTTCCTCTTTACCATGGTTCTTCTTCAAATCCAAGAACTCGTAAATATCAGCGTGCCACGGCTCTACGTAAATGGCGAATGAACCTTTACGCTTTCCGCCACCTTGATCCACATAACGCGCAGTATCATTGTACACACGAAGCATTGGAACAATGCCGTTCGAAGTCCCATTGGTACCGCCAATGTATGAGCCTGTTGCACGTACATTATGAATGCTAAGACCAATACCACCTGCGCTCTGCGAAATCTTAGCTGTTTGCTTCAAGGTATCGTAAATTCCATCAATACTATCTTCCTTCATAGTAAGAAGAAAACAAGAACTCATCTGAGGCTTTGGTGTACCGGCATTGAACAACGTCGGTGTTGCATGAGTCATGTACTTCTTACTCATCAACTCATAGGTCTCTAAAGCACCCTCGAGGTCGTCTTTGTGAATACCAATACTTACACGCATCAACATTTGCTGAGGACGCTCTACAATCTTCCCGTGCATACGTAGCAAGTAAGAACGCTCTAGAGTCTTAAACCCAAAATAGTCATAAGAGAAGTCGCGATCATAAATCAGTTGCGAATCCAAATATTCTGCATTCGCTTGAACAATCTCATACACATCGTCGGCAATCAAAGGTGCTTTCTGACCCGTTTCAGGGTTGATGTATTCGTACAAATCCGTAACTGTTTCTGAGAAACTCTTTTTAGTGCTTTTATGTAAGTTGCTAACAGCTATTCTCGCAGCAAGATTAGCGTAGTCCGGATGTTTGATAGTCATTGACGCAGCAGTTTCCGCAGCCAAATTATCCAACTCAGAGGTAGTTACGCCGTCATAAACACCGTCCACTACACGTTTTGCTACTGCTACTGGATCGACATATTCGCTCAATCCGTAACACAGTTTCTCAATACGTGCAGTAATCTTATCAAACTTTACCGCCTCCTTTCTTCCGTCTCTTTTAAGTACGCGCATCATAGCTCATTCTCTTGGGTGTGTTCTTGTGTTTTTTTGTTTAGAAGCTCATATCGCCACCAAAAGCTTTGTCGAAGTTGTGATCTTCTTGGCTTTCACCAACTCCTGCTTTTTTATATTCTGAAACACGTTTCTCGAAGAAATTTGTTTTTCCTTCTAAGGAAATCATGTCCATAAAGTCAAATGGATTCGCTGTTCCGTACATTTTAGGACAGTTTAGTGTCTCTAGCAAGTGGTCGGTCACGAATTCTAGGTATTCAGACATTAATTTGGCATTCATTCCAATCAGGTTCACAGGCAGTGATTCCGTGATGAATTCGCGCTCAATATCCAATGCCTCTGAAATGATTTGAGTGATGCGCTCTACCGGTACTTTGTTCACCAGGTGGTTGTTGTGCAAGTGGCAAGCGAAATCACGGTGCAAGCCTTCGTCGCGAGAAATGAACTCGTTCGAAGTAGCCAATCCTGGCAATAGACCTCTTTTCTTCATCCAGAAAATGGAACAGAATGCTCCTGAGAAGAAAATACCCTCTACGGCTGCAAAAGCAATCAAACGCTCAGCGAATGATTCAGATTCAATCCAACGCAATGCCCAATCTGCCTTTTTCTTGATGGCAGGAAATCGCTCGATCGCATTGAATAACTCATCTTTTTCCGCATCATTATCCACAAGTGTGTCAATGAGTAGCGAATACATTTCGCTGTGAATGTTTTCCATCATAATCTGGAAACCATAAAAGAATTTTGCCTCTGAGTATTGTACTTCATTGACGAAATTCTCAGCTAGGTTTTCATTTACGATACCGTCTGAAGCTGCGAAGAATGCCAAAATGTGCTTAAGAAAATAGCGCTCGTCATCGTTGAGCTTTTTCCAGTCTACAACATCTTGGTGCAAATCGATTTCCTCCGCTGTCCAAAATGACGCCTCTTGCTTCTTGTACCAATCCCAAATATCACTGTGCTGGATTGGGAAAATGACAAACCTGTTTTTGTTGTCTTGTAAAATTGGTTCCTGTTGCATTAAGCAAAATTTTTAAGGTCGGAAACCCGCATTAATCTGTGTTAATGTATTGATTTCCAACTAATTATGTTTTTGGTTTTTCAGCGGAGTAGGATGTTCATTACGTGTTCGTAGCTGAACGACCCATACAAACATGGCTACGATTTCTACCAATAACAAGAACGACTATTTGGGTTTTTCCCGTAGTTATTAACAACGAAAAATATTTGGATCTGGCCTTTGTCTTAGACTGCTGTTGGGACAAAGCAGGAATAAGCCTGAAATTTTCTACTGTAACGATTTTTTGAGTCCGTTTTTCGTAATCAAATCGGCAGCAATTTCTACTTTTTCGTAGAAAGCCAGACCATATTTTCGAATCAAAGGATCCTTCAAAAACTTATACACTGGCACTTTCAATTCCTCACCGAGCGAACAGGCTGGCGAACAAATAGACCAGCGGTCGTAATTCAATGCCTCAAAATCTGTATAACGAGAGATGCGAATAGGATACAGGTGACACGATATAGGCTTTTTCCAATCAATAACATTATCATTAAAAGCCTTCTCTATACCACAATGAGCTGCACCATCTTCACTAAAAACAGTGTACGCGCATTCCCTTCCTCCTATAATCGGTGTTTCTTTTTCACCTATGCCATCGACAGAGGTGCCCACATTTTCGATTTCACGGATCCCTTTAGGCGTTAAATAGGGCCTCACTTTTGGATAAATCGACTCTAGAATGGCAACCTCCTCTTGCTCCAAAGGTGCGCCAGCATTACCCTCAACACAACAAGCGCCTTTACAAGCACTGAGATTACAGACAAATTCCTTTTTAAAAAGGTCTACAGAGAGTAATTTATTGTCGATGTCTATCACACTACAAAACTAACGAAGACTTACTCCTTATTTTGAATGTAAAGAAGCTAATTTTGCCAAAAACTAAATACCGTGGGATTTAACATTAACGATGCACTGAGTACTTTTTTGATTTTATTCGCAGTGATCGATATACCAGGAAGTATTCCGATCATAGTGAGTCTACGCAAGAAAGTCGGACACGTTCAAAGTGAAAAAGCAACCATTGTAGCTGGTGTAATTATGATCTTATTCCTCTTTGTGGGTGAAAGTATATTGCACCTACTGGGAGTTGATGTACAAAGCTTTGCCATTGCCGGTAGTTTCGTCATTTTCTTCTTGGCACTTGAGATGATCTTGGGCATTACCATATATAAAGAAGAAAGTCCAAGTACTGCTTCTATTGTTCCTATAGCATTTCCGCTAATCGCAGGCGCGGGTTCAATGACTTCCTTAGTCTCTCTGCAAGCAGAATTTGATAACATAAATATTATAATTGCTATCGTAGCAAATATGATCGTAGTATACGCGGTATTAAAGAATACAGAGCGACTTGAACGCATTCTCGGACCAGGTGGATTGAGCGTACTTCGCAAAGTTTTCGGTATTATCTTGCTCGCGATTGCAGTGAAACTCTTTTTCACCAATCTCATTCCTTTGTTACAAACGGTTTAAGACCTCTATATAATGGCTGACGATCAATTTAAAAACGTAATCTCCCACGCCAAGGAGTATGGATTCATTTTTCAAAGTAGCGAAATCTATGATGGATTGAGTGCTGTATACGATTATGGTCAAAACGGAGTATTGCTCAAAAACAACATCAAGGCCTATTGGTGGGGAGCGATGGTGCAAATGCACGAGAACATTGTTGGAATTGACTCTGCCATCTTCATGCATCCAACTACTTGGAAAGCCTCTGGTCACGTCGATGCTTTCAATGATCCGCTAGTTGATAATAAAGACAGTAAAAAGCGATACCGAGCCGATGTATTGATTGAGGAGCACGTTGAAAAAATCCGTCAGAAGATTGAGAAAGAAGTCAAGAAAGCAGCAAAGCGCTTCGGAGAGACCTTCGATGAAGATCAGTATTTGGCTACTAACGGCCGAGTCTTGGGGTACCAAGAAAAAATGAAGACCATCAGGGAGCGCTTCACAGAGTCAATGAAAGCAGAGGATCTTGCGGATGTCAAGCAACTTATCGAAGACGAAAAAATAAAATGTCCAGTGAGCGGCTCAATGAATTGGACCGACGTTCGTCAGTTCAACCTCATGTTTGGCACCCAAATGGGTTCAGTAGCCGAGGGTGCATCCACACTTTACCTCCGTCCTGAGACTGCACAGGGAATTTTCTTAAACTACCTGAACGTTCAAAAAACAGGAAGAATGAAAATTCCTTTTGGTATTGCTCAGATAGGAAAAGCTTTCAGAAATGAAATAGTAGCACGCCAATTCATCTTCCGTATGCGTGAGTTCGAACAAATGGAAATGCAATTTTTCGTACGCCCTGGCACAGAGATGGAGTGGTACGAAAGATGGAAAAAAAAGCGCCTAGCATGGCATAGCAGCCTCGGGTTTAATGAAGAGAATTACCGCTTCAATGATCACGAAAATCTAGCGCACTATGCAAATGCTGCAGCAGATATTGAATTCAACTTCCCGTTCGGGTTTAAGGAACTTGAAGGTATTCACTCCCGAACAGACTTCGATTTGAAACAACACGAAGCGTTTAGTGGGAAGAAGCTACAATACTTTGACCCAGAAATTGGCGAAAACTATGTGCCGTACGTAGTGGAAACCTCAATCGGTCTAGACCGTATGTTCCTTGCTGTACTTTCTAAGAGTTTAATCACTGAAACTCTTGAAGATGGCAGTCAGCGTACCGTATTGAACGTACCTGCATTTTTAGCGCCATACAAGGTGGCTGTGCTACCCCTTTTGAAGAAAGACGGATTGCCTGAAAAAGCGCGTGAAGTCTTAAATCTATTAAAATTTGACCACATAGTTCAATACGATGAAAAGGACGCTATTGGGAAGCGTTACCGTCGTCAAGATGCCATTGGTACGCCTTTGTGTGTCACAGTAGATCACCAAAGTTTAGAAGACAATACGGTTACTGTTCGATTCCGTAATACCATGGAACAAATCCGTATTTCGATGGATGACTTACCGACTTTGACGAGTGAAAAAGTGTCACTTAGTGCGCAATTGGGAAAACTTTCCTGAAAATCATTCTTAAAACTTTGATTTTCATATATCTTGGCTTCTACAATTAAAAATCATTCGCGAGATGAAAAAGATCAACATTTTTGCTTCAGCAGTAGTTGCACTATCTATGGTAGCTTGTGCTGCACCAGCTGAAGAAGCGCCGGCCGAAGAGCCCGCAATGGAAGAGGTAGCTGAAGAGGCTCCTGCAATGGAAGAAGAAGCTGAAGAAGCTGATTCTAGTATGGAAGAAGCACCTGCTGAGGAAGCAGAAGCAGCTGAAGAAATGCACGAAGACCATGAAGGTCACGAGCACTAAGATTTACCTCTTAGAAAAGAAAAAACCCCGAGCGTAATACGCTCGGGGTTTTTTTTGGGGTTACTACTTTTTTTACCGCCTAATGCCAGCCATTATCTGAACAATGACCGGATCCTCTTTGAGCAGTACCATTCTGTAGGCGTCAAAACCCCATAGATTTCTAGCGATACCAGCCTTGAGCAACAAGGAAAGCTCTTTACGTTCAAAAGCACTGAGGTCTTCGAGTTCGATGCCGTAACCACCAAAGTCTAAAAACGAACGGAGAATATCCTCAGTAACAAGATAATTACTGTAGTAGTTTGAGAAGTTCAAGTCTTTAAAGTAACTGCGATGTGCATCGGCATAATCAAACCCAAAAGCATCAATGGTACCAAAAGAAAATGTCCAGAAGTAGGAGGCGCTGTCGTTTGTGATTTCCACATCCGGCTCAATACCGCCTTGCGAATACAACACGCGGCCTGTATCACTTATAAAAACTCCTTCATTCACCACTTGACCTTTACGGTAAGGCTTCTGTATCGATCGCCCACTAGGTGTATAGTAGTAAGCAATTGTCAAGCGAACTTTCGAACCGTCCAAAAGTATTTTATCTTCTTGAACGAGTCCTTTACCAAAAGAAGTTCGACCATAAACTGTCGCACGATCGTGGTCTTGAAGTGCACCCGTAAAAACCTCAGAGGCACTGGCTGAATTTTCATTGATGAGAATATGAACTGGGAGTTCTTCAAATCTATTGCCCGATTTTGCCGTTGAAGTATTTGTTGAACCGTCCTTATATTTTGTAGTCACTATATTTTTGTCCTCACCCAAGAACTCGTCAGCCATTGCTACGGATTCATGCAAATAACCGCCAGGATTATCTCGAAGATCAATTATTACTTCTTCCATTCCCATTGCGGTCAGGTAATCTAAATGGGCTACAAATTCGTCGTGGGTAGTCTCTGCAAATCGGTCTATTTTAAGGTATCCTATCCTATCCTCAACAGGTAAATGAAGCACACTTTCGATGGGTACTAAATCCCTTTCCACATCGAAGGAGAGTTGTTCTTTACCTCGGATTACGTTGAGCCCTACTGTCGTGCCACGACGTCCTTTTATTTTTGACGTAACCACATTGTTGGTTAATGAATCTCCTACAATGGTGTCCCGATCAATAGCATAGACACGATCGCCCGATTGAATACCGGCTGCGTCAGCAGGTCCGGGCTGCATCACATGAACGAAAACGAGCGTATCTTTTTTAATAGCAAATTCAACTCCTATACCGGAGAACCCTCCTTGCATTCGCTCCGCCATAGCTGAACCTTCATCTAATGGTATATATGCACTATGGGGGTCTAAAGAAGACAATATGTAATCCATCGCCTCTGCTTGGAGGGAATCTACGTCCAATTCTTCCACATACTCCTCTTTCAAGTAACTGAAGAATTGGCTCATCTTATCTTCTGCTAGAGGAGGTTCTCCAAATTTGCTTCCTATCCAAACTCCGAGGAGTAGGAAAAATACCACCCATAAAATGACGTTTTCTCGTTTCAATCGATGTCCATTTGAACTACCTCGACCCCCGCTTTTATCAAAAAGTCTAGGCCACTGCGGTCTTTGTATTCGTTGATATAAATGAGCTTTTTGATTCCCACTTGATGAATTAATTTGCTGCACTCTTTACATGGACTCATTGTGATGTACAATGTGGCGCCACGTGCACTAGCGCTACTACTGGCCACTTTGGTAATCGCATTCGCCTCAGCATGTAACACATACCATTTGGTATAGTTCTCCTCGTCCTCGCATGGATTCTCAAATCCAGTAGGTGTCCCATTAAAACCATCTGAAATAATCATTCGATCTTTTACAATGAGTGCCCCCACCTTTTTGCGTCGGCAATGACTTAGCTGTGCCCATTCTAAAGCCATCCTGAGGTATGCCTTATCGTATTTCTTTTGCTTTTCCGTTTGAACCATAAATCAAAGATAAACTTGCAAGGGAATGTAGCACGTTTTTTCTAGTGCATATCGCTAATCCTATTTGAAAATAAAAAGCCTTGCTCGGAATAGAACAAGGCCTTAGTACCTAGGGCGGGAATCGAACCCGCACTCCCGAAGGAACTGGATTTTGAATCCAGCGCGTCTACCAATTCCGCCACCTAGGCTTTTGTGGAATTGGAGGTCAAAAATAAGGGGCTTTTCGAATTCTCCTAACATTTTCTCTAAGAAATTCAATCCGCCAATTCTTTAGGGTAATTTTTAATGTTCTTTTACTTACATTTGCACCCCTCTTCGGAGGTGCGTGAATTGCGTTAATAACACTGACACACAGTACAAATGCTACCTGAAGTAAAAATTTTTGCTGGTCGACATACGATGGATCTCGCCAAGAAAATAGCGGGAAAGTACGGTATTCCTATGGGTAATGTGAAAATCACTGAATTCAGTGATGGTGAGTTTTGCCCTTCCTTCGAGGAAACAGTTCGTGGTAACCGTGTTTTTTTGATTCAAAGTACAAACCCTCCAGCAGACAATTTAATGGAGCTCTTGATGCTGTGTGACGCAGCCAAGCGCGCTTCAGCAAAACATATTACTGCAGTCATACCTTATTTCGGACTTGCACGTCAAGACCGTAAGGATAAGCCAAGGGTACCAGTAGGTGCAAAGCTTGCAGCTAAAATGCTTATGGCAGCTGGAGCTACTCGCGTAATGACAATGGACCTTCACGCTGACCAGATTCAAGGGTTCTTTGAAGTTCCAGTTGATCACTTGTATTCATCAGCGTTGTTCATTCGTGATATCGAAGGAATGAAGTTGAAGAATCTTTGTATCGCTTCACCGGATATGGGTGGAGCAAAACGTGCACATGCTTACGGCTCAAAACTAGAGGCAGATGTAGTTGTCTGTTACAAAGAGCGCAAGAAGGCAAATGTGATTGATAAGATGACCGTGATAGGTGATGTTGAAGGCAAGAATGTTATTCTTGTAGACGATATGGTCGACACCGGAGGTACACTTTGTAAAGCAGCAGAAATGTTAAAAGAAAAAGGTGCCAAAACAGTTGGCGCTTACTGTACGCACGGCGTTCTCAGCGGGCCGGCCCACGAGAGAATTACAAATAGCGCATTGGAAGAATTGGTCATTACAGATACCATTCCACAAACACAAGAAAACCCGAAGATCCGAGTGATCTCAGTTGCTGAAATGTTCTCACAGGTGATGAAAAACGTCCACCACCACGAGAGTATTTCAGGACACTTCATAATGTAACACCAGAATAAACAAGATTAGATGAAGTCTGTTGAAATTCAAGGAAATGTAAGAACCGAGGTCGGTTCTAAGTACGCAAAAGCAGAGCGTAAAGCAGGAAATGTACCCTGTGTTATATATGGTGGTGAAGCACCTATTCACTTTTCTGCTCCTACTCTAGCATTTAGGGGACTTGTATACACTGCGGAAGCAAAGACTGCTAAAATCACAGTAGGAGATACTTCTATTGAGGCAGTTATTCAAGACATCCAGTTCCACCCTGTAACTGATCAGTTGATGCACATCGACTTCATTCAGTTAATAGAAGGAAAGGCAGTGACTATGAACATCCCAGTAGTTCTTCACGGTCAAGCACGTGGTGTCTTGAACGGTGGTAAACTAAAGACGATTTTACGTCAGCTTTCAGTTCGCGCAGTACCTGGCCAATTCCCAGAGAGTATTGATCTTAATATCGACGAGCTTAAAATTGGCGGGTCTATACGTGTAAGCGATGTTCCTTTTGAAGGCTTCGAAATCCTTAATGCTGATACTGCAGTTATTGTTACCGTTAAGAAAGCACGAGGTGCAGTTGATGAGGAGGAAGAGGAAGAAGAAAGTGCTGAAGGTGCTGAAGCTCCGGCTGAAGAAGCTGCTGCTGAATAAATTGTACCTTAACGGGAATGAAGAAGTTCCTTATTGTCGGTTTGGGTAATCCCGGAGCCGAGTATGAAAATAGCCGTCACAATATTGGTTTTTTGACATTGGACGCCTTCGCGAAGGCGTCCAACGTTGTTTTTGAACCCGGGCGTTATGCAATGACTGCAGAGGTTAGAATTAAAGGTAGAATCTTTAGGCTCATCAAGCCTACTACCTTTGTGAATCTAAGCGGCAATGCCGTTCGTTATTGGATGCAGGAGGAAAAAATTCCCTTAGAAAATGTACTCATTGTCGTAGACGATCTCGCCATACCCTTCGGCTCACTTCGCATAAAAGGCAAGGGCTCCGATGCCGGACACAACGGCCTAAAAGACATTCAAGCCAAACTTGGCCGCAGCGATTACCCTAGACTTAAATTCGGTATTGGCGATCACTTTCCGAAAGGACGTCAGGTAGATTATGTGCTCGGCGAATGGAACAAGGACGAAGCGATTGACCTTCCTGCACTCGTTGAGCACGCGGTTAAGATGTGTCAAAGCTTCGGATTGGCAGGGATGAACACCACCATGAATCAGCTTAATAAGAAGTGACCAAGGCCGATCAGATATTAGCCTTTTACAGTGCCCTCGATTTCGACCGTAACTATCTCGATGCGGATTTAGATGTGCTCAATCCATTCGAAGGGGTAAGCCCTGAGCAAGAGCAGGTGCTAAGCGCCTTTTACCAAAAGTTTTATACCGATGATACATCCCGTAATCTCATCCTTGGGATCAATCCAGGTCGCCTTGGCGCTGGAGCAACAGGCATCCCCTTTACGGACACCAAGCGGTTGATTGAATGTGGTATTCCATTTAAAAGCTTTTCAACGCACGAGCCTAGTTCTGTATTTGTTTATGAAGCTATAAATGCCTTTGGTGGCCCCGAGAAATTCTATCGTGAATTTTTAATTGGATCTGTTTGTCCGCTGGGGTTTGTGGTAAATAAAAACGGCAATTGGATCAATTTCAATTACTACGATCGCGCCAGCTTTTCCAATGCTCTTACCCCGTATTTGCTCGGGCAGATTAAAAAGCAGATTGAATTGGCCGGTAAAAATGAACGCATCATCGTCTTTGGTACAGGCAAAAATCTGAAGTTCCTGCAGAAACTCAATAAGGAATACAACTTCACACCAGAGCTCGTACCTCTTGAACACCCGCGTTACGTAATGCAATACAAGTACAAACATCGCGAACAGTACATCGCTAAGTATTTAGAAGCGTTTAAGCGCTAAATCAGAAAGAATAGCGAAGGTTGATGGCGGCAATCTCGGGATGGAAACTTCTTTTCTCCAAGATATAAAAAAGCCACCCCGCGGGGTGGCTTTCTAGTTCAAGCTAAACGCCGAGAATTACATCATTCCCATACCGCCGCCCATTCCTGGAGCTGGCATTGCTGGTTCATCTTTAGGGATCTCGGTTATGGTAGCCTCCGTGGTCAACAATAGACCTGCTACAGAAGCTGCATTTTCCAGAGCCACACGAGTCACTTTCGTCGGGTCAATAACACCCGCCTCGTACATACTCTCGTAGGTATCCGTTTTGGCGTTAAACCCGAAGTCGTCATTACCTTCTTTCACCTTGCTCACTACCACAGAACCTTCCAGACCTGCATTGTGAACGATGGTGCGCAACGGTTCTTCAATCGCTTTAGATACGATTTGGATACCGGTAGTTTCATCTTCATTATCGCCTTTCATACTCTCAAGGACGCTGCTAACGCGAACGAAAGCTACACCACCACCAGGAATGAAACCTTCTTCAACAGCTGCTTTAGTGGCTGCCAATGCATCATCTACGCGGTCTTTCTTTTCTTTCATTTCAACTTCCGAAGCCGCACCGACATAGAGCACTGCCACACCACCGGCTAGTTTAGCCAAGCGCTCTTGCAATTTCTCGCGGTCGTAATCTGATGCGGTGTTTTCAATTTGTGCCTTGATCTGAGCAACACGTGCTGCGATTGCTTCTCCCTCGCCAGCACCATTCACGATGGTCGTGTTGTCCTTGTCGATTGTCACTTTCTCGGCAGTACCCAACATATCGAGGGTAGCACCTTCCAGGGTCATACCGCGCTCCTCACTTACTACCTGACCACCTGTTAGGATAGCGATATCCTCCAACATTGCCTTACGACGATCACCAAAGCCCGGAGCCTTCACTGCAGCAATTTTGAGAGAGCCGCGTATGCGGTTTACCACCAATGTGGCAAGCGCTTCTCCGTCTACATCTTCAGCGATGATAAGCAGTGGACGACCACTTTGCGCCGCAGGCTCAAGAATTGGCAACAACTCCTTCATAGAGCTCACCTTCTTGTCATAAATCAAAATGTACGGGTTCTCAAACTCAGCTACCATCTTCTCTGTGTTGGTCGTAAAATACGGGCTCAAGTATCCACGGTCGAACTGCATACCCTCCACTACATCTACGTAGGTTTCGGTACCCTTCGCCTCTTCTACTGTGATGACACCTTCGTTCTTCACCTTAGCCATAGCCTCAGCAATCAAGGAACCAATGGAGTTGTCATTATTTGCAGAAACCGAAGCAACTTGCTCGATTTTGCTATTATCGTCGCCTACTTCTTGGCTCAAGCTTTTCAACTCGCCCACTAAAGCCTTCACAGCCTTTTCGATACCCCGCTTCAGGTCCATCGGGTTTGCACCTGCAGCCACATTTTTCAATCCGTGGTTATAGATGGCCTGTGCCAAAACTGTAGCTGTAGTGGTACCATCACCGGCAATATCTGCCGTTTTCGAAGCTACCTCTTTCACCATCTGTGCACCCAAGTTCTCTAGCTTATCTTCTAGCTCGATTTCCTTAGCTACCGATACACCGTCCTTTGTTACGTGCGGCGCACCAAATGCCTTTTCAATAATAACATTACGGCCCTTAGGACCCAATGTCACCTTCACTGCGTTTGCCAATGCATCAACACCTGCTTTGAGGCTGTTTCTTGCATCAAGGTCAAATGAAATTTCTTTTGCCATGTCTATTCGATTTTATCAGTTAGGATTAAACAATTGCCATTATATCCGCCTCGCGCACGATTAGGTAATCACCACCTTCGTATTTGAATTCAGTGCCGCTGTACTTTCCGTACAATACCGCATCACCAACGCTCACCGTTATAGGCTCGTCTTTTTTACCGGGGCCTACAGCCACAACAGTACCTCTCTGAGGTTTTTCCTGTGCTGTATCAGGAATAATAATTCCCGAAGCTGTTTTTGTTTCCGCAGCTGCCGGTTCAATAATTACTCGGTCAGCTAACGGACGAATGTTTAAATCTGCCATGATTTGAATTTTAAATGTTTATCTCTCTCTTTATCCGAAAATTTGTGCCAATTCAGTTTTAATGCCACTCTGACATCAAACCTGGCCTTCAAAACGAAAAAGTGTCAGTTTTGGAAGGTAAAAAAAGCCCGAACGATAGGACCGTTCGGGCTCAACTTTTTATCCGATCTTCTTATTCTTCAACACTCTCAGGCATATCTTGTAAAGGCATTTCCTCTACCTGGACATCATTAGCTGGCGCCGGAACGGCAGGCTGAAAGGGTACAGCTGCTTCTACCTGATCGCGCAACAGAGTATCCTCTTCTTCTACCGTTTCGCCACCGCTCATATTCATTGCGATGACTAAGACAAAAAGACCAATAACCAAACCCCAAGTCGCTTTATCTAGGAAGTCGGTTGTCTTTTTTACACCACCCAACATTTGAGGGCTATCGCCACCAAAGGCTGAGCTCAAACCACCACCTTTGGGATTCTGTACTAGAATCACCAAAACAAGTAATACTGAGATAACTACGATAAGGATAGAGAATAGTGCTGTCATGTGTTTTTTTCTTTCTTTATTGCTCTGATTCGGTCGGCAAAGAAACTACTTTTTTCCGGGTATTTCAAACTTAAAATCTCATAGGCCTTGATGGCCTTATCAAATAAGCGCTGTCCGAAATAAATCTCTGCCAATGTTTCCGTTACAAACTTTCCTTCGGCATCTGCTTGAAGCGTAAATACATTGATTTTACCGTTGGACGGCTCCACTTCAAATTTCGGGAGCTCTTGTATTATTTTACGAATTTGATTGCCTTGCTCTTCCGAATCACCTTGATCTTGAACAACATCAACATCAGCAAAATCTTGCTGATAATCGATAGTCGTTACTTGCACACTCATATCAGCATTCAGCCACTCCAAGAACGAGGCCTTTTCGCTGAAGGGCATAATGCGAATATCTTCATCCGGTTGGACCGCCGCTTCCTTTACCTCGGATGGGCTGCCTTTGACTGATACTGTCTCTTTCTCCGCGGGATTTTTCCCCTCAGATGCCGCTTTTTTCGCAGATTTATCCTGATTTTTGGAAGGCGCTTTGCTTTCTTCCGTAACAGGCGCTTTAGATTTACGTTCTTCCTCCGTTTTGACCGCTGTAGCATCAGAAGTTCTCTTCTTCACTGGGGCCGATTCACTTTTGGTTAGCGCCCTAGATCTCAATATGGCATTGCGCACACCTTCAGGTAAATGATCAAGACTATCTGGATCTCTTTTTGGTACCACAGGTTTCGAGACTGGATTTGGCACTTGCCTTGGAGGCGATTTGGTTTCGGCCTTCGGAACGGGCTTTTCCTCAGTTGACCCTTTCTCCTCGACAGCTTTTGGCTGCGCTTTAGTTACTCGCTTTTTCTCGGTTTTTTTCTGCGCTTTGAAAGTATCAAGGTCAAAGTCAATTACTGGCGTTTTTATTGGCGCACCCGAAGTCTCATAGAAACCTTTAAGTAGCGTACGGTCCGGGACCGCAATCGCAGAGCGCTTAACCTGCACAGGTAGTTGATAATTGTCGCTGTTTTGTAATGCCTTCATATACAATACCTGCAAGGGTGCTGCGTAGGGAAAGTCTTGCACAGCCTGTTTCAAAGCTACTAAAGCAGCATCGTCCATCTTTTCAGGTTGCTCAAAAAATTCCTTGAGTTGTTTCGCGTTCATTCTACCAGTTAGCTATGGCTCTATTGAGAATATCTTCAGTCAATTCCTTTATAATTTCCTCTGACAATTCCGTTTCAATATCCGAAAAATTCAAATCGGCATCATAATCCCGGTAGCGAGAAAATCGCTGGGAAAAATCATTTTTCGGTTCCAGTCGATTGGTAAATTCAACATTTATGGCAATGGTAAATCGCATTTGTGCCACTTCTGATGGTCCTCGCGCTGCTTGAGGGCGCAGGCTATATTCTGTGATCGCACCGACCACTTCCATATCGGAAGGTCCATCATTAAGCTCAAGTGAGGTTTGCTGAACGTAAATATCCTTAATAGCCTCGGTCACTATCTGCGACATTTCTGGATTCACTATTTGGGCATTATTGTCAAAGAACCCTACATATAACGATTGGGCATCCCCAACGTTTCCACCCGTAAAGCTATATCCGCCTTTACAAGAACCAAATGCAATAACCGCTAACGCGATGAATACCCTTACTCTCATTCTAGGTTATATTGCTTAATCTTCCTATATAAGGTACGCTCTGAAATCCCCAATTCCTTCGCCGCGTTCTTTCTTTTACCGCCAGACTTTTCCAATGCCTTTTTAATCAATTCAATCTCTTTATCTACCAAGCTCAAATTCTCAATCTCAATGGTATCATCTTCAAATTGCTCGCGCTCGTCATTACTTATTATAGTCACTTCGTGACTAGTTGAAGCACCTGGTCTAGCGAACTCTTGACCGATTTTTGGGTATTCGTTTTGGATGTTTTCATAGAGTCCCTTCCCATTACCAAAAGCTTCTTTCAACCCATTTATCTCAGCCCTCATCTCGAACAATAACTTGTACAATGCCTCGCGCTCCTGTGCGAAACTATCTCCACTACTATCCGTTACTCTAGTATTACTTAAAGCAGGAAGATTCGAAGCATCCACCTGCGGCAAATAAGTCTTCAACAAGTCCTTTCCTACCAAGCGGGTAGTTTCAACAACGCTCATCTGTTCCGCCAAATTACGCAACTGACGAATGTTCCCTGGCCAGCGATACTGCTCCAGTAAGCGAACTGCTTCCTCGTCCAATCGAAGAGGTGGTAAATGGTACTTGTTTGCAAAATCAGCCGCGAATTTTCTAAACAACAAATGGATGTCTGAAGGGCGCTCTCTCAGGGGAGGCAATTGAATTTCGACGGTATTCAATCTGTAGTACAGATCCTCACGAAACTTGCCTTTCTTAATAGCCTCGAGCATGCCAACGTTGGTGGCACCCACAACACGCACATCAATCTTCTGTGCACGAGAAGCACCCACGCGAATGAATTCACCAGTTTCTAGCACGCGAAGTAATCGTACCTGCGAAGGCAGGGGCAATTCGCCCACCTCGTCCAAAAAGATCGTGCCGCCGTCGGCCTCCTCAAAATACCCTTTTCGAGCACCAGTGGCACCCGTAAAGGCCCCTTTCTCGTGACCGAAAAGCTCAGAATCAATAGTTCCCTCCGGAATGGCACCACAGTTAACTGCGATGTACGGCTTATGCTTACGGTGACTGAGGTTGTGAATAATTTTTGGAATACTCTCCTTACCCACACCGCTTTCACCGGTGACCAGAACACTAATGTCTGTAGGGGCTACCTGGACCGCCTTGCTCAAGGCGCGATCCAAGAGCGGACTGGTCCCAATAATTCCAAAACGTTGTTTTATACTTTTAAGATCTGCCATGGTTCTACTGCTTTGATTTACGCTTGTTCAACGACTGTACCAATCAATGTGGCCGAAGTACAACTGTCAATTCTTACGTGACAGAAGTCGCCCGATTTAAAATCGTGCTTATCAAAAACAACCACGCTATTGGTGTCCGTGCGCCCGAACAATTGCTGATCGCTCTTTTTAGAAGTTCCTTCCACCAACACCTCATACGTTTTACCAATCATCGTCTGGTGACGCATCAAACTGTGTGAGGTCTGAAGCTTAATAATCTCGCTCAATCTGCGCTTTTTTACATCCAATGGAATATCGTCTTCTAGCTTACGGGCCGCATAGGTATTCGGTCGCTCACTGTAGAAAAACATGTACCCGAAATCGTACTTCACATATTCCATCAAGCTTAAGGTCTCCTGGTGGTCTTCTTCAGTTTCCGTCGGGAAGCCGGTAATCATGTCGTGTGAAATGGCACAACCCGGAATGATTCGGTTGATGCGGTCAATCAATGCAATGTAGTCATCACGGTTGTGCCCGCGATTCATCAGCTCCAAAATTCTTGACGAGCCACTCTGCACCGGCAGGTGAATGTAATTACAAATGTTCTTGTATTTGGCAATGGTTTCGAGCACATCGTCTCTCATGTCCTGAGGGTTCGAAGTCGAGAATCGGATGCGCATGTTTGGCACCGATTCAGCCACCATAGCCATAAGGTCAGCGAAATGAACTGCACTTGCTTTAGCCAATTCTGAGGCCTTCTCAAAGTCCTTTTTTAAACCGCCGCCATACCAAAGGTAGCTGTCTACGTTTTGTCCCAACAGGGTAATCTCTTTGTAGCCTCTCCTCTGTAAGTCCAATGCCTCATCCACGATGGTTTGCGGGTTGCGCGAACGCTCTCTACCTCGGGTAAACGGAACGACACAGAACGTACACATATTATCACATCCGCGGGTAATAGAAACAAAGGCACTAACACCATTCCCACCCAAGCGCACGGGTTCTATGTCGTCGTAGGTCTCTTTCTTACTAAGAATCACATTGACCGCTTTTCTACCGCCGTCCAGCTCTTGCAACAAGTTCGGTAAATCGCGGTAGGCATCTGGCCCTACCACTAAATCCACCAGCTTTTCTTCTTCAAGCAGCTTTCCTTTAACGCGCTCAGCCATGCAGCCCAAGACCCCAATTTTCATATCTGGATTCTTCCGTTTATGGCCGTTGAAGTGATTCAATCTATTGCGCACCGTCTGCTCAGCCTTGTCGCGGATTGAACAAGTATTTAGCAACACTAGGTCTGCTTCCTCTGGATTCTTTGTGGTGCTGTACCCTTCGTTGCCCAATACTGAGGCAACGATCTCGCTATCCGAAAAATTCATTTGGCAACCATAAGACTCTATATAAAGCTTCTTGGTGCCTGTATAGTTTTTCGTTTCTAGCACGGTTCCATCGTGCTCACGTGGGTTCTTATCGCCCTCGGCGTAGAGACCTCTTCCGCTTGCGCGCTTCGTTTTTCCTTCCATATTTCAATTCGCTCAAAACTTGACTTTCTCTTGCGATGTGGCAAATATACATCCTTAACTGACAATTTGTCTGATTTTAAAATTCCTATTACGTAGTAATACATATATAAGTGAACATGAGAGGTAATAAGTTGTTGTTTTAATAATCTTTTTCGTCTTTACTTTGTGCTCTTATTCTTCTAACTGAATCAATTTTATGGCAAGTAATCTCGTTATCGTTGAGTCACCTGCGAAGGCAAAAACTATTCAAAAGTACTTGGGTAATGACTTTTCTGTAATGTCTTCCTATGGACACATCCGCGACCTTTGCGACAGAGGAATGGCCATTGACATCGAAAACAATTTCACCCCTGAATATTGTGTATCAAAGGACAAGACATCCTTAGTCAAGGATTTGAAAAGAGCAGCTGAACGTGCAGATAAAGTCTGGCTCGCATCGGATGAGGACCGCGAGGGAGAAGCTATCGCATGGCACCTCTATGAGAGCCTAGGATTGACCGATGACAAAACTGAGCGTATTGTCTTTAACGAGATTACTAGAACAGCCATCCTTCGTGCGGTAAAAAATCCAAGAAAAATCAACAAAGAGCTTGTTGATGCGCAGCAAGCACGCCGTGTACTTGACCGTTTGGTGGGGTATGAATTGAGCCCTGTACTTTGGAAAAGTATTCAACGTGGATTGAGTGCTGGCCGAGTTCAGAGTGTGGCAGTAAGATTGATTGTTGATAAAGAGCGTGAGATTGAAGGACACGTTCCGTTAGCAAGCTACAAGGTAAGCGGAATCTTCACTGATGGAAAAATTAGCTTTAAGGCTGAATTGGCCAAAAACCTATCTAATGAAGAAGATACAAAGGCATTCCTTTCGAAATGTGTGGGTGCACAATACAAAGTGGAATCTGTGGATAAGCGACCAGGAAAGCGTTCGCCAGCAGCACCATTTACGACTTCAACCTTGCAACAAGAGGCGAGCCGTAAGTTGGGATACAGTGTAAGTCAGACCATGACTCTAGCACAGCGTTTGTATGAAGCCGGACACATTACCTACATGAGAACCGATAGCTTCAACTTGAGCAATGATGCCCTAGCGGGAATTGCTGCACATGTTCAAGCGCAATATGGAAACAATTATCATCAAGCACGCAAATTCAACACTAAGAGTAGAGGCGCTCAAGAGGCACACGAAGCCATTCGTCCGACAAATTTCAGCAAGAACATTGCAGGTGCCGATGATGGTCAAAAAAGACTATACAAACTCATTTACAAGCGAACCATCGCTTCACAGATGGCCGAGGCACAGCTCGAAAATACAACCATTAAGCTTTCGAACACTAATGCACCAGAGGCGCAGAACTTCAGTGCTCGTGGCCAGGTAATCACTTTTGATGGTTTCATTCGCGTGTACCAAGAAGGTACTGACGATGAAAATACAGAACAACTTGACGGTCAGCTGCCAGCCGCAGTAGTAGGTGATTTGCTTCGCTCTGACGAAATCACAGCGACAGAGCGCTTTACAAAGCACGTTCCTCGTTACACTGAAGCGTCCTTAGTGAAAAAATTGGAAGAGCTAGGAATTGGACGTCCGTCTACCTATGCGCCAACGATTTCAACCATTCAGAAACGCAAATATGTTGTGAAGCAATCGCTCGACGGCGAATCGAGGTCCTATAAAGTCTTTAGCGCAACCACCGACGGTGTAAAACAGAAGGAAGGAAAAGAGAATTACGGTACGGACAAAAACAAATTATTCCCAACCGACATCGGCCGCGTTGTGACAGACTTCCTCATTGAGCATTACGGCTTGATTATGGATTACCAGTTCACGGCAAAGGCTGAACAAAACTTTGATACCGTAGCAGCCGGACAAAAAGGTTGGCAAGAAAGTATCAGTGAGTTCTATAGCGAGTTCCACCCTTTGATTGAAAATACTCCAGCAGGAGCGCGTGCAGCGAGTCGTTTACTTGGTGAAGAGCCGGGCACTGGCGAACCAATTTACGTGAAGTTGGCCCGTTATGGATTCGTATTCCAATTCGGTGATGGCGACGAAGAGACGAAACCACGATTTAAGAAATTACCTCAAGGTATAGGCTTTTATGATGCCACGCTAGAAATGGCACTGCGTAAAGAGGTACTACCTCGCACGGTAGGTTTATACAAAGACATAGAGGTGAAAGCCAACGTTGGTCGCTACGGTCCTTATGTAATGTGGAACAAGAAATTTTTCAGCTTGACCGATAACACACCTGAAGAGGTAAGTATTGAAAAAGCAATAGAGATTATTGAGGCGAAGCAAAAAGAAGTAGCAAATAATATCATTGCAGAGTTCACTGAAGAACCTGTTATTCAAATCTTGAAAGGACGCTATGGTCCATATATCAAGAGTGGCGGTAAAAATTTCAAAATCCCCAAGGATACAGAACCTGAGACTTTGAATCGAGCTTCTTGTGAAGAACTTATTGCTGCGGGGCCAACAAGAAGAAGGGGAAGAAGAAACTAAAGGGGTAAATTGACCACGTTAAAAAAGATGTAGCGTGGAATATTTAAGTCCTGTACCTGAAAGTGTTCTCTCCAAACTACCGGTTTTAGAATCAGGCCAGTTGGGTCAAAAGATTGAACGACACACAGAAATCGATGGTCTACCCTCTTTGGATGGCGTGAAAATCGTCATTGTGGGTGTTCAAGAAGACCGTCGTGCATACCGCAATACCGGATGTGAAACTGCCGCTGACCACATACGACCGTTTCTGTATCAATTGCACCAAGGCAATTGGAATTACAAGATTGCCGACGTGGGTAATATTTATCGCGGAGAGCGCCACGTTGATACCATCTTACTACTCCAAGACTTTTGTGAGAAGATGCTTCGTAAGGGTATAATCACCATCACCATTGGAGGATCACAAGACCTAACCTACGGGAATTATCGCGCTTACGACAAACTCGAGAAAATGGTCAATGTAGTGGCCATTGACTCACGATTAGACGTCGGCAGTGAAGGACGCGATCTTGACAACCAAAGCTATGTAAGTCATCTTGTTTTGCAGGAACCACATAACCTGTACAACTTCACCAATATCGGCTACCAAACGTATTTCAATAGCCCTGATGAAATTGCACTCATTGAGAATCTGTTCTTTGAAGCAGTGCGATTGGGCGAAGCACAAGCCAGCATCCCCAATACCGAACCCCTTCTCCGTGAAGCAGATCTCGTAAGCGTCGATATTAATGCCGTACGACAGAGCTACAACCCTGGCACTTTTTACACATCGCCACACGGGTTTTCAGGAAATGAATTTTGCGCAATGCTTCGTTATGCCGGGATGAGCGATACTCTAAGCCAGCTCGGTTTCTTTGAGTACAATCCGCGCTTCGATCAGCGCGGCCAGAGTGCACATCTGTGTGCGCACGCCCTGTGGTATTTCTTCGAAGGTGTTTCCCTACGTTTCGGTGATTTCCCAATAAGCTCAAAGGCGAATTACGAGAAATACAGCGTAATTATCGATGATGAGGATATTCTTGATTTCTATAAAAGTCCCAATAGCGGTAGGTGGTGGATAGAGATTCCAAAAGGTGAGTTTCAATCGGATCGATTTGCCTTAGTACCTTGTAGTCACGATGATTATCTCGAAGCGATGGAGGGTAAAATCCCAAAACGTTGGTGGAAAGCACAGCAGAAAGCCTGATAACTCTAGGAAAAAAGTGTTATTCGCTCGGGAATTTTTCTATCTTTAGCGACGATCAAAAGACGTTAGCGTTTTAATACATGAGAAAAACCCGCTTTGCCTTGTTTGTAATCCTCTGTTCATCAGCCCTTTGGGCACAGCAAGATGTGCAGTTTACGCAGTTCGCGAACAATAAGATATTCTACAATCCTGGAGTCATTGGTTCCGGAGATGCAATTTGTCTATCGGCCGCACACCGTTCGCAGTGGGTTGGATTTGATAACGCACCTACAACTCAAAACTTCAATGTCAACGTGCCGCTAGATTTAATTGGTGGTGGTTTGTCATTGAATTTCACCAATGATATGATTGGTTTCTTCCAAGACGTTACTGCGGGTATTGGCTATGGGTACCAAATGTCTCTTGCCGGTGGTTCACTAGGTTTGGGTTTGCGTGTTGACTTCAGAAATAAAGCGATGACGAGCGGTACTTGGGCACCTCCTCAGACTATGAATGACCCATCGCTCGTTTTAAACAATCCTAATAATACGTCTATGGCTACAGATTTGAGCTTTGGTGCGTATTACACCAACTCCAATTGGTACGCTGGGTTAAGCAGTACTCGATTGATTGAAACAAAGGATATTCTTCAAAGTGCAATAGGTTCGCAGATGGCACAGATTAGAGGCCAAAGACATTACTATCTGATGGGTGGATATGATATCGACTTACAAAACGGTTTCATATTACAGCCGGCGATGATGATCAAAACGGATTTAGTTACAACACAGCTCGACCTAAATGCAGCGGCAACTTATAATAATCAATTCTGGGGCGGCGTTACCTATCGTGTATACGATGCTTTATCGATAATGGCGGGTTACCAAATCACAAAAGATCTTAGAGCAACTTACTCGTATGACTTAACAACTTCTAGTTTGAGAACATCAAGCAGCGGTTCGCATGAAATCATGATGAGTTACTG
>MDTG01415051.1_pt1 | contig 34907 bp, 53 predicted proteins | sample 811421 | NCBI WGS metagenome assembly MDTG01 (sample SAMN05326645, study PRJNA326480) | marine metagenome | isolation source: seawater | place: Pacific Ocean: South East | collected 2011
AAATCCTAAATTAGAAAAAGTCGGATCTTCAAAAGAAGGTCTAGGCATAGCAATAATGCGGAAAAGAGCTAACACAGTCATAGAAAGATCTGGAAAGTTTGGTTATTCAGATCTTACTTTGGGCCAGGCCTTTGACGATTACTATTTGCCAGAATTAATACATAGAAAATCTAAATCAACGGCAGAACATACAAGATTGTTTAACAGAGATATAAGAGGATCCTGGGGATCTTATAGAGTTACTGATATACAGAGAACGCAAATAAGATCCTGGTTTAGAGATATTTCTGTAGAGACGCCTGGAAAGGCCAATCATTGCATAACAATCATCAAAGCTATTTTTAACTGTCTAATAGACGAAGGGATAATAGCAAACAATCCAATAGCAAGATTTAAAAAAAATCCAGATATAGCTAGAAATAGAGTTATGGATCTAACAGAAAAAAACCGTTTTAGAATTGCTATGGAAGAGAATAAAGATCAAAAAAACTTTTGGTCTTGGGTTTTTGTAATGCTTCTTTATCTTACCGGAGCCAGGAAATCAGAATGGGCCAACGCAAAATGGGAAAATTTAGAGGGATCTGTTTTGCGCCTGGAAGATCATAAAACTAAAAACAAGACTAATGAAGATCGTTGTATTTATTTAAATGAGGCCACAATAAAATTATTAAATCTTCTGCCAAGAAATGGATCGCCAGGAGAAAATATTTTAAAGATCAAAGATCCTAAAAGGTTTTGGAATAAAATTAGAAAACAAGCAGATCTAAAAGATTTTCGTTTACATGATTTTAGACATCAATATTGCTCAGACGCAGCAAACGAAGGTATCAATACTATTAGAATTGCAAAACTTGTAGGCCATAAAAGCACGGCCTCAATGCAAAGATATCAACACATATCTCACGCTACCGCATTAGAGGACGCAGACAGGATAGGATCTATAAGAAATCTCAACAAAAATTTAGGTACAAAATAAATACTTTTTAATCTGGAAAATGAGTTTTAAAAAAGGACACATAAACAAAAGGAAAAATATATGAACACTCCAATAATGATAAAGCCTTTGTCGATCTTAAAATATTTACAAACTAGAATGACTGCGGCAGATAAACATGGAGCGTTTTGGCATAGATCTAAATTACATTTTTTCTTAACTAATTATTTGTTCTTAAACATGGTTAATAAAAACGAAATTAACTTTGTAAAAATCTTTGACAATATCCCAAGACGGATTGGAGCTAGATCTACAATTTTTGAGGTTCTGCAAGAAGGAACGGAATGTGGATTTTTTATAAAAGAAAAAACAATCAAGGATAAAAGAAAAAGAATTTACTCACTTAGCTCAGATTTTTTTAATTACATAAAAGAAGGCTATGAGGAGTTAAGCGAAAGTGAAAAAATATTATAGGACAACAAACACTTTTGAAAATTATTGGTGGATCAATTCGTCATTAATGGAAATTAACTCTCCAGAAATAAATATATCTGTAGCAAACAAATACAGATCTTATGGCCCGTTAAAAGCCTCAGTTTGGTTCTGGTATAGACAAAAAGTAGTTTCCAGGACGGATCTAGCGGCCAGGGATAAATTATGCGCCTGGGCGATTTGTGAGCGTTTTAAAGGCCAATCGTTCTCAACCTGGGATAGCTTAACTTATATTGGCAAAATGACAGGAACGAGCCGTAAAACTATTTCTAAGGCCATACAAAAATTAATAGAAAAAGAATTAATAGTTATTGCAATAGAGGGCAAAGAACGAAAGGGAGTAAGAACATTGCCACAGGCCCACATAAAAAAGCATATTCTTTTATGCGGTTTAAATAGGATCCTGGCAGATGAAATAAATAAAGATGATAAACAAAAAGTCGGGCCTTGAAGCCATATCAGATACCTTAATTGGTTTATGTGTAAACTTTCCTCTAGGATTTCTAGTGTTAGTTATATGTTCTTATTTCACAACTAATTTACTTGTCATAAGCGCGACACAAACTGTCGTCCTAACTTGTACCGCAATATTGAGAAGATATTTAACTAGAGAATTTTTCAGAATAAAGGTAAATGCAAAGTAAATACTATGCCGCTAAAAAAGAGCTTCAAGATCTGCTTGAATTAGAAAAACATTTAGATAAACAAGTCCAATTAAACAAACAAAAAATAAAAGCATTGCAGCGTAAAATAAATCGTCTCTCACAAAATTTATCCGATTAAAGGATTTCCGTTTTCATCAACCTTGTATTCATTCTCTAATTCAAGATCAATATAATGTTTTGCTTTTAATAGATCTTTTATTTGATCCTCCTTAGATCCTTTTTTGCGCGAAACATATTTAACAACGTTGCCTAAACAATAAGACAAATTGTTAGCCAGGATATATTTTAAAGGAGACATAGCTAACTCTTTGTAATGAGATCCGCCGATTTGTATTTCAGTAGCTTTCATTTTGTGGATTTTATCCGACATGGTTTTGATAGGAGCCAGGCAAAGATTTAGGGGGGATGTGTAATGGGAGAATTATCACTTATGAAAACACTTTGCCTGGCAGATTATTATCATTTAAAAAATTATTAATCACATATCAATTATAAGTAAGTTTGAAATCTAAGTACATTAAACAAACTCATAATTAAAAGTTTTTTCACGACAATATTTGTCGCAAGGTTGACTAAGAATACCGAACTAAAACATAATAAGGTTTCGTATGGAGAGATATAGCTTATGGAAAAACTTTTAAATACTAGAGAAGTAGCAGATCTTCTAGGGATCTCCCCTAATACGCTAGATATTTGGCGTACTAAAAACCAGGGGCCAACGTTCATCAAAGTCGGCCGATATGTTCGCTATCAAAATAAAGATATTGAAAATTACATAAAGGACAACAAACGTGGGCCTAGCAATACGCAAGACTGAGGAATTTTTTATGCCAGAGAAACACGCTATTTGCTCTCCGTCGAGTTATGATCGTTGGAGTAACTGTCCGGCCTCTGCAAAAATTAACTCAGTAGCAATCCAGGAGGCCTCCTATCCGGCGACTGAGGGTACTGTCATACATGAGGTCGCAGAAACAGAACTAAAAGAATTAATTAAAGGTGTAAGCCTGGAAGATTATTGGCTAGACAGAACTGTTAACAAATACGGTATTGATGTTGTCGTTACACAGGAGCTTATCGATTGTGCAAAATATTATGTGGCTTACTGCAATGAACGGACAGAGCAACTCCAGGCAAGTAGATTGATTGAGGAGCAATTAGAGTTAACAGAATTGCACGAAAGTATTTGGGGAACGGCAGACTGTTTGTTAATAGCAAACAAAAAACAGCAAAACTTGTTAGAGGTTATAGATTTTAAATCGGGTTCCTGGCCCGTAACAATGCCAAGTAATCAGTTAAAGATCTATGGCCTAATGGCATTATCAAGATATGGCGACGCAGAAACAAAAGTTTTAATGACGATAGTACAACCAAGAATTAGAGGAAATAAATCTAAAATTAATTCATATCAAATGAACGCGGAAGAACTTGTAGATTGGGGATACCAAAAATTACAAACGGCCGCCCAACTTTGTTTTGAAGATCCTCCGATTTTTAAGGCCGGAGAATGGTGTCGCTTTTGTTCTTACAAAAATGATTGCGATAAATATCAACAATTAGAATTGAGGAAAAAGTTATGAACGAAACTCCAAAATTTAGTAACTCCTGGGATGAACCGTGTTTAACACGTTCAGAAGAGGACGGATCTAAAATTGAATGGTACGAGAGAGATCTTAGCGACGAGGCTTTGATAGTCGTCGAAAAGATCTTGAAGTCCATTGCCGAGAGGAACGAGATCAATGCAAAATTTGAACAAGCAAAGATTATCGTCCAATCAGTAGTTAACATGGATGAACTCCAGGTAATGCTACTAGACAAACTTGTATCTCTTTCGCCAGGTAAAAAAATAATTACCGGACAGGGGGAAATGCAAATGACAAAAAACGTTAAACCAAAAATTGAGGAGGTAAAAAAGTAATGTCATTATCAGATATAAAACTAACGACGGCTTTCCGTATGCCAAGGTTTTTGATCTACGGATCTGCCGGAATAGGTAAGTCGTCCTTTGGCGCTTCTATGGAAAAGCCTATCTTCGCTCTCTGCGAGGACGGTCTAGGTACAATACAAGTACCACATTTTCCGGTCGCCAAAGATTGGGAGACTTTTAGAGGTAATCTTCTTTCATTATTAGAAGAGGATCACGAATATAAAAGTTTAGTAATAGATAGCGTTGATTGGCTTGAGCCTTTGATATGGGCGCACGTTTGTAAGAAAAATGGATTTTCCTCAATCGAGTCGCCAGGCTACGGGAAAGGTTACGTTGCTGCTTTAGAAACCTGGAGAGAGTACATTGGAATTTTATCCAGGCTTAGAGAAGAGAAACAAATGGTAATCTGTCAAATCGCTCATACAATTATCAAACGTTTTGAAGATCCGGAAACTGAGGCCTATGATCGCTATTCAATTAAGTTACATCAAAAAGCCGCAGACTTACTCTTAGAAAACTCGGACATTGTACTTTTTATGACTTACAAAAAAGGTACTGCTAAAACGCAAGGTAAGGGAGGATCTACTGTCAAAGTAGTGCAAGGAGATCGAACTATTTTTACAGAAGAAACTTCTCACTTCCTGGCAAAAAATCGATATCAATTACCGCGAGAAATGGCTTTTGATTACGACGCAATCCGTAAAAAGATTAAAGAAAATCTTAAAGGATCTAAAGGTGGTTGATAAAACAGATCCTAAAAAAAGAGATTGGAGTTATCTTTGTGAGGCCTTTTCAAAATTAGACGGGGATCATTCAATAGATCCAAAAGGCTATCTACACGACAAGTTAAGATCCGTATCTGTATTTTTAGGAAAATGGATTGAAGTACACGGATCTAATGGGGAGCTTCCCCAGGGATACACCGACGAAATACATGATCTCTTAATTGATATCGACGATTTCGTTGATTGGGCCGAGGATTGGCACACAACCGATCCAGGTTAATTTTAATAAACAGAAGGAGGTATAAATGGAAATTCCATACACTTTTGACGACAACGAGAAACCAGATCTCGATAATCAATCTGGATCTAAGTTAGAGCCTGGCCGTTACAATATAGAATTTGTACGAGTAGGAAATGCCGAAGATAAAACTGAAACCATATCTTTCAATGGAAAAACTATTGAAGGTGTGGTTCAAGGTAAAAATGATTGGAAGGGCCAGAAACTTATGTTTAAGGTTTTGGATACACCGATCAAACAACTGCAAAGCGTAATCTTGGTCTTTGACTATGACGCCCTTAAAACTTATGAGGACGGAAATAGTATGCGAGACAATATGATTAAAAATGGCCAGACACTTTTTAAAAAGTTATGTCATTTTGCCGGAGCAGAACTCTCTATCAAAAGCCTGGTTGGCCGTAAATTATCTTGCGAATTTATAGAAGATGAAAACGGTTATCTTAAAATGGATCCTGGCAATAAGGGAGATAATTTTGGCTTATATGTAATGGAGGCCAAGTCGAAAACTGAGACTGTTAAAGAAGATCCGAAGCCTGTCGCAGACGATCTCTCAGACGACGAAATTCCATTCTAGGGAGAATGTCATTTCCTTATAGTAAAAGGCCCTCGCTCTGCGCCTATTGTTTGGCCCCAGGGCGAGGGTTTTACTTGGAGTTTGATAATAGAATTTATGCGGGATGTAATATGGATCATTTAGAACAACTTAGAGATAGGCTTCTACAAAAAAAAGAATTAGGAATTAAAGCAAGTAGCAATCCTCAAGGCGTTAAATATGCAATGCAGCAAGTAAAAAAAATTTACCTGGAGATCTCAGATCGTAACGGTACTTTTTCTATGCACGAATGGACGCAAGAAGATAGAGACAAATTTTTTACGCATTTCGCTTCTCATTATTTAAGTTTTGAAAGCGAGGTTGCAGAAAAAGGTATGCCTCCAGGGGATCGATAATGGATATAAAAGATATTTATCCGGATCTAACTGCGGATAAGAATTTTGTTTATAGCCATGAGTTAAAGACCGTAGGAGATCTCATAACACAAATGGAAGAACACGGATTGTCCGTTGGATCTTCTGTAGATATGTCTGGATCTGTTATTCGTGTTCCTGTCAGAGCTACGGCAACCGTACGTCCGGATAAAGGTACGGAGAGGAGCGGTTGGTACTTTATTTATGATAATGGCAACGGAAATTTTTTTGCTCAATATGGTAATTGGAGGACAGGAGATACACATAAGTTTTCGAGCGTAAGTTTTGATGAATACGATCCGCAAGAACAATTAAAAATTAGACAAGAAATAGAAAAGCGCCTGGAGGAAGAGAGGGAGAATAGAAAAATACATCAAGCAGAAATAGCGAAACAATGCCAGGATAAATACGAGACGTTTGAAGATCCAAAAGATCATAAATACCTGGAAGAAAAAAAAATAAAGGCTTATGGAATAAGATCTTTTAGAGACAAACTTGTAATTCCTCTATATGACACAAAAGATCCTGGCCACAAAATAACGAGCCTACAATACATAGATCCTAAAGGTACTAAAAGATTTACAAGCGGCGGTTTAGTTAAAGGATCTGTTTTTAATATTGGTTTTAATTTACAAGAGATCTCTAACTTAAAAAAAATATTTATATGTGAGGGATACGCAACGGCAGCTTCTATATATTTAGCTACAGGCCTTCCGGTCTTATGTGTCTTTTCTGCAAACTTCGCCCTGGAAGCATTAAACAATTTAAGAAGATCTACAAACGCAGAATTTATTTTGGCCCTGGATAATGACAAAACAGGAGTAGGCCAGGAGCAAACAGAAAAAATTATTGCGGCCGTGCATAACTGTAGATCCAAAATACCAGAGCAAACAGGCCTGGATTACAACGATATACATTGCGAACTAGGCATAGAAGAAGTTAGGCGTCAACTCTTGATATCTTCGTTTAACTTGAAACAATATAGTATAAGAGGTCTCGACAACAATCCGCCGAAAAGAGAATGGATCGTAGAAAATATAATAGAGAGCGGCAAGAATGGCGTCCTGGCCTCGATAGGGGGCGTAGGTAAATCATTCTCTATTTTAGGCCTGGCTAAATCTATTGCCGGAGGATCCGGAGTTTTTATGGGGCAACCTGTAAGCAAAAAAGGTAATGTCCTTGTAATATCGGCAGAAGATACAATAGATGAAGTACATAGGCGTTTAGCAATCCTGGATCCCGAAGGCCAAAGATTTAATTCTGTTTATGATGTTTATGTTATGTCGGTATCAGAATTAGGAAGGCCAATAACTTTAATAAAAAATGATGTAGCAAACGGCCTACATATCACAAAACAAGCCTATGATCTTATGGATAGTATGGAGACCATACCAAATCTAGAAATGGTTATCTTTGATCCTATCCAGGCATTTTTGGGAGCGGAAACAAACTCTAATGAAGTAGGCCAACTCTATTCGCAATATTGTCAGATGATCGCAACTAAATTTAATACAGGCGTTTTGAGCGTCCACCATATGTCTAAGCAAGGCCTGGTTTCTACGGATGATAGTATGACGGCGAGAATGTCGATCAGGGGCGCCTCGAGTATTATCGATAGCAGCAGATATTGTATTGCTTATTTTCTTTGCGACGAAGATACGGCCAGAGAGGTTTGTATGCAGCAAGGTATTCCATATAATCGCCTGGCAGTTATTAGGGCGGCAGTAGTTAAGGCCAATAGTGAAGCAGATATGACTGTTAAAACTATGGTTAGGAGAAACGGTGTCCTGGAAGTAGTAAACGAAGATCGAGAGATCTCCTGGACGTAACATAAAAATAATATTTTTTATTCTAAAACAATATAAGAAATTTAAGATAGTGCCGCACCGCTTTTTGATAGTCGTACTATAATAGTCTGGTATTTAATTAAACGGCTAACGCCAGGAGAGAATATGAAATACAAAACTTATGAAGTACCTAGAGAACTAGGTCTATTTAGGGGCAACCATAAATTAACGCCTTTGGCCTTATTTATGGAACGTGTTAACGACGCCAAAATATCAGATCCGCAGAGGATCCATTACCTAGAACAAGACTTTATTCTTATGGATTGTTATATCTGCGAACATAAAGGCTTTACTTGGAACGTTACGCTCAAAGGCGATAGCTTTCCTTCATTGGGCCGTGTTCATTTCAGTCCGGACGAAATAGTTACAGATTGGGAACGTGAGATCTTCGAGGATAACCTTCTTGAAGGTAAGTCGGTTCCAGAGATCCTAGATCTGATTTCAAAAGAAATACAGACAGATCTGGATTTAGATGAACACGATCTATTCCCTCCTAAGATTTGAAAATTGGAGGATAGCCGGAAGTTTGTTTTAATTTTTTTCTAGACGACCGGCGGAGGCCTCGCATTTAGGGTTAAGAGTGCGGGGCCTTTTCTTTTTCTGATACCTCATAGGGCCAGATCTGGCCGCGTTTCTGGTAACAAGCGTTCTCACATAGACATATATATAAACATATATAGGCGGCGCCCTTTGTCGGCCGCGCCTATGACTAGGGCGAAATCCAGGGGCGGTAGCTCGTAAGGAGCAAGGGGGGGAATAAAGCCTTATAGAAGGACAGGAAGAGGGCGAGGAGGGAAAATATTACCGAGTAAGGGGAGAGGGGCGGGAAACTACAAACGGGCCGCCAGGACGGCGAGAATAGCTATAAGGTTGATATTAGTTAACAGGAGGAGGATCGCCAGGATCGTATGATAATAGATCCAACGAGTTTTATAGGCATTATCTATGGAGAGATCTTCGGGATCCGGATCTGCGGCCGGTTTAACTTGTTTGTGATCTTTCATAGTTACAGGATATCCATATTGACTATACTTTATCATTTATCTTTTTCATTTCCTTCCAGGCTTTGTTGATCTTATCCTGGCTTGTTTTATCAAATACCTCTAACGGATAAATATTACGATCTCCAAAACCTATATCGTCTCGTTTTTGATATGACGCGAACGTTTTAACATAATTACGGCCTTCAATTACTTGGATATCATATAAATAACAATCAGTATGGATCTCGCAACATTTCATTTTATTAAAGTCGTCGGATCCTACGGTAGTAGCGTCTCCGGCAATGTCGATCCATTTTAATTGCAACTTGGCGTGTACTTTATCTCCGATCTTAATCATCTTTTTCGCCTACTAAAAAACGATCATGCAGAAAATTTAGGTTGCTCTGCAAATATTCCTCATAAGAGATCTCTTTTTCTTTGTATGCTCTGCGTTCTCGCATAGCTGCCCTATACATTTTATGAGTAAATTCTGCAAACGTTTCGCTTTTGGTAAAATGCAATTTGTTCCTCCTATACCAGATAAATTTCTAAGTTATAAACAAAGGCCACAATGATAGTCATAAGAATAACTATTATGATATTTTTAAAATCTGTCATTTTCCCTGGCCTCTATATCTTTTAAAAGATCTGCGTTTGTTTTTATTCATTGACGACATGGATATATTTCTATGATTACCTTGAGAAGTTTTTTTGCCTCTAGATCCACAAACGCTTTCATGTTTAACGTTCTTATAAACTTTCGCCATTGTTACTTACAGAGTTTGTATCTACACGATCGATCCTAGTTTTTAACTGATATCTGATATGTCGATCTAAAAGTTTTAAAAAGTTTTTTGTTTCTTGAGGTAGATCTGCTTCCTGGCCATAAATCATAAATGCAGTACATTTCTGATATAGATTTGCGATTGCTTGATCTCCGTGATTTACCAAGTCGTCCTTATGGGCCTCAAAGAAATCCTGGGCCAACAAGTTAAGGTTTTCAATGTTCATGGTTAGACGCCTCCAATTCTTGTCCATTGTTGGATCTCCAACCTAATTGCAACTCTTCGTGTTTATCGCGCATATCCTGTGCAATAGATCTTAATTCATGTTTGTTTTGTTTGGGGATCCAAACGGTAGTTTTGATTAAACCTCTTTCAAGGTTCTTTTGTTTGTATCTTTCCTGGCTTTTATACTTCATATATAAACTCTCCTAGCGTAGTTATGGAGTATTGTATTAATGAAAATACAAAAATAGTGGCTTTAGGCCTCTACTTAACTATCCGTAATAGTAGTCAACTATTAGTAGATTATTTGTAGGTTCTTTTTTAGTACGGATCCTGGATACTTCTTCGTCATAAAGAGTAGCCTTGTTTCCGTTTACATTGATAACAGTACAAAAAAAAGTAGTGCCTTTGATCCTTACATAAGATCCTGGTTTGATCTCAGAAGGATCCTCGTATTCGCCAAGTCTGATTTTAGACATTATGCTTCCGATACTAGATCTGTTAGAGGATCCTTTTCGATAAACGTTTTCTTTTGTGTCAATACTTGATATCCGTTAGCTCTAAGTCTCTCGGCCTTTTCTTTCGCCAGGCGTTGATCGCGATATTGGCTCCAGATATAACCATTTAACTCAGGCATGAAATATCCTACTTTGTAAATAACTTGAGACATCATACAACCTCCGTTGTTTAGTAAGACTATTTTAATCGAAGTAGGCGTACTATGTAAACTCTGTCTGGTTAGCGTACTGTTTATATAAAAGCAAATCACTTATAATAAATCCAATGGAGAAGCCATGAAAGAGATCAAAAGACAAGAAGGTAAGCCTGGCCGTAAAATGAAAGTCTTAACAGATGAAGATTGCCTGGCAATAACAGAGGCCGCTAAATCAGGCCTTGGGATCATGGACATCTGTAAAACGTTAGATATCAGTTATGATGTATGGACAAGGGAAGCTAAAAAACCTGAAATAAAAGACGCATTAAAAAAGGGCCAGGCATTAGGTAAAAAAGAAATAGTTAATGCTTTGTTCTCTAATGCTGCAAAGGGAAATACCGTAGCGCAGATCTTTTGGCTTAAAAACAAGGGCGGTCAAGGGGAATGGACAGATCGCCAGGAAACAGAAATCAATATAAATCTAAGAGAGATCCTGGATAGCGCAAACAAAAGGATCCAACAAAATAACAACAAGAATATTATTGAGGGCGAGAGCGTTGATATATCGGGCCTGGAAGATCTTGGCCCACATCCTAAAAAGATGATCCAAGACGAATGAGACAAGAATTTATGTTTAAGATCCTAAGACCAAAATCTCTCCATTTGCAAAACAGATCTTTTACAGAACGGGGCGGGAAGTTTTTTGCAAAACTACCCCCCCCTAAAAAAAATCGGCATAGTCTTTGTCTTGCGACTATAGGATTAAAATTTTTTTATTATTGGAAATAGTCCTACTATGAAACCACAATCGGCAAAACAAAAAGGAAGATTGTTGCAACAATGGTTTAGAAAATTATTGATAGATCTTCTGGGCCTGGCAAATACAGATATTGTTTCTAGGCCTATGGGATCCAGGGGCGAAGATCTAATTATCGGAGACGAAAGCAGAAAATTATTTCCATACTCTATTGAATGTAAAAACCAGGAAGCAGTTAACGTATGGAAATCATACGAACAAGCAAGATATAACTGTAATGATTACGAACCTTTGCTTGTAATAAAAAGAAATAGATCGTTACCGCTTGTTGTTTTGGACGCAAAACATTTTGTAAGTTTAATAAAAAGGATCAATGAACATGAGCAACTCTAATCTCGAAAAAGAACTTATGGCCTCTATATGGTCGCCTGGCATAAAAGACAGTCCTTTAAAATTTGTAAATTTTATTTTTGAATGGGATAAGCCTGGAACCCCCCTGGAAGGTTTTAAAGGCCCCAGGAAATGGCAAGAAAAAATTTTATTAGAATTAGAGAGACATATTCACAGAAACCAGGGCAGATTAGATCCTGAAATGTTCCGAGAAGCAGTAGCGTCCGGAAGGGGGATAGGAAAATCCGCATTAGTAGCCTGGATCATAATTTGGATGTTATCTACTAGATTAGGATCTACAACAATAGTAACGGCAAACACAGAACAACAATTAAGATCTAGAACCTGGGCGGAACTAGGAAAATGGCTAACGCTATCTATCAATGGCCATTGGTTTAAAAAGGCAGCTACTACAGTTAGGCCGACGGCCTGGTTTGAGGAGGCCTTGAAAAAAGATCTTAAAATTGACACCGGATATTATTACGCCCAGGCGCAGTTATGGTCTGAGGAAAGTCCAGACGCTTTTGCCGGTGTTCATAGTAATTATGGGATCTGCTTAATAATGGACGAGGCCTCCGGTATTCCTGGCCCAATTTATTCTGTATCAGAAGGATTTTTTACTGAGCCTACGGCCGATAGATATTGGTTTGCTTTTTCTAATCCCAGGAGAAACTCAGGGCCATTTTATGAGAGTTTTCATTCTGCAAAAAGTTATTGGAAAACTTCGCAAATAGATAGCCGTACGGTAGAAGGAACGGACAAAGATCTATTTAATAAAATGCTAGAGCAATACGGGGAAGATAGCTCGGTTGCGAGAGTAGAGGTTATGGGAGAATTTCCCAGGGCAGACGACGATACAGTTATTGGAATGGATATAGTCAAATCTGCGATTGATAGAGACGTTTCGCTTCATGCTTCCGCTCCTATAGTTTGGGGCCTGGATGTAGCGAGGACAGGATCCGACAAAACTGCATTATGCGTACGCCAGGGAAACCATATACTCGAAATGCAGACTTATAACTCAATGGATCTTATGCAACTATGCGGAGCGATTAAAAACAAATATGAGGATGATATAAATAACAGGCCTCAAGAAATTTTAATTGATGTAATCGGTATCGGAGCCGGTGTTGTTGATCGCTTGGCAGAACAAGATCTTCCGGTACGGGGAATAAACGTAAGTGAAGCTCCGGCCACAAAGAAAAATTATTTAAACTTGAGAGCCGAACTTTGGTTCCAAGTTAGAGATTGGTTGGCGGGGCGAGATGTCCGTATTCCCAATGACGACGGCTTAGTCGCGGAACTTACCTCGCCAATCTACAAATATACTTCGACAGGGAAGTTAAAGATTGAGAGCAAGGATGAAATGAGGAGGCGAGGAATAAAATCCCCAGACAAGGCAGACGCATTATGTTTAACAATGGCAAGTGCGGCCGCCTCGTTTAGCGGAGGAGCAAATAATTCCTTTATGGGATATAATTTTCGGAAGCCGATTAAGAGCAAAATTTACAGAGTAGGATAAAGATATGGCATACGGTAATGATATAGATAAAGACGATAAGGAAATCGATACGCAAGAATTAAGCGGCATTATAAAAGCCGAAATGGACGACGCTAGAGATTTCATAGATCAAGTAGGAAACGAAAGATCTGAAAATACAGATTATTATTTAGGCGCAGAACCAGACGCAACAAGCGAACTACAATCAGAGTATATTTCTACAGACGTAAGAGATAGCGTTTTGTTTATGCTGCCGTCTATCATGCGTACTTTTTTTGGAACAAAAAAAATTGTTGAATTTGTACCGCACGGCCCAGAGGATGTTCAATTAGCAGATCAACAAACAGAATATATTAACTATGTTATTACGCAAAAGAATAACGGCTTCCAGGTTATGTATAACGCCTTCAAAGACGCCCTGGTTAGAAAATCAGGATTTGTAAAAGCATATTTTGACGAGAGCCTGGAGGTTTCAAATCATTCATACACAGGCCTCACACCGACACAAAGAGACGCGCTCCTGGCAGACGAAGAGGTAGAAGTAGTCTCAGAGAGCGGAGAGGAAATGCAAAGTATGGAATATGATCCTATGGAGCAAAAAGAGATAGTCCAAAAACTTCCTCTAAAATACGATATGAAAATACGTCGTGTTAGACGTAAAGACAAAGTTTGTATTGACGCAATACCTCCAGAGGAAATTTTAATTGCTAGAGAAGCCAGGACAATCGAGACTGCAAGTTATGTAGCGCATAGGCGTATGATGACTATTAGCGAATTGGTAGCTATGGGATACGACCTTGAGGAAGTGCAACAATATTCGGGAGGCGGAAACTATATGGATCCAGAAACACAAATAGAGATCCAGGCAAGAAATCCCCTTTCAGATGTTTCAGGGCCAGATAGGGCGGACAGTAACGAGGTTTATTATGTAGAACATTATCTAAATTATGATCTTGATAATGACGGCATAGACGAAAAAATAAAAATTTGTACGATTGGCGAAGGATGTAACATTTTACATATTGAGCCTTGCGATCGTTTACCGATCGTTATGTTTTGTCCGGATCCAGAACCTCATACGGTTATAGGATCTTGTCCGGCAGATTATCTAAAACCGATACAGGCCTCAAAATCTCAAATTGTTAGAGATAGCCTGGATAGTTTGGGCCATGCAATATTTCCGCGATATGCAGTAGTAGAAGGCCAGGTTAATTTAGAAGATCTTATGAATACTGATATCGGGCAACCGGTAAGACAAAGAGCGCCAGGACAAATACAAACATTAACGACACCGTTTGTCGGTAAAGAAGCGTTCACAATGTTAAATTATTTAGACAACGTAAAAGAAGAGAGAACCGGCTTATCAAAAGCAAGTATGGGCCTCAATGCAGAACATTTACAATCTGCAACAAAAGCGGCCGTAGTCGGAACAATGAGCGCCGCTCATGGACGTATAGAATTGATTTGTCGTCATTTTGCAGAAACAGGCCTAAAACCATTATTTAAAATTGTTAACGATCTTGTAATTAGAAATCAAAATGAAGAGGATGTTTTTAGATTAAATAACGAGTTTATTCCTGTAGATCCTAGAGTTTGGGATACAGATAAAGATCTCCAGGTTAACGTTGCAATTTCTAAAAATAGCGACGACGAAAAAGCGGCCGTCCTGGCTAATGTTTTACAAAAACAAGAAATGATCTTAGAAAAGTTAGGGCCTAACAATCCGCTAGTAACGGGGCAGCAATATTCTAACGCAATGTCTAAATTTATTGAGTTAGCCGGATTTAAAGACGCACAACAATTTATAAACACAACGGTAGAACCGACACCACCTCCGGATCCGGCAATGATGAAGCCAGATCCGCAAGAAATGTTAGCTATGGCGGAAGGAGAAAAAGCAAAAGCCTCCGCGCAAAAAGCAATAGTGGACGGAGAAAACGACAGATTAAAAATTCTTATGGATGATGATTTCAGAAGAGATCAAGCAAGTGCGGACGCAATTCTAAAAATTATGGAATTGAACGCTAAATACGGAACACAATTAACAATGGCGGAAATAAATGCTTATTTGGAACGCGACAAAGAAGAGCTACGACAACGAAGTAAATTTGGAGGAGGAATTGGACAAAATTCTCCAACAGATACTCAAGTCTCGTAGCAAAAGATTTCATCTAGAGGCCATACATGATGATAAATTATACGTTGGATCTGAAATACAGGCCGATAGTTTGGAAGAGGCGGAAATTTTAATGCGATTAGTTTTTTTTAATCAATTTATCAATGCAGATGATGTTCAAATACATTGTATCTCGGAGGATTGGTTACATTAATGGCTAAAAGAGATCCAAGATTAAGTCGATTGGGCCTCAAAGGCTTTAATAAGCCTAAAAGAACGCCAGGACACCCTACAAAAAGCCATGTCGTTTTGGCTAAAGAAGGATCCAAAACAAAGACGATCCGATTTGGCCAACAAGGCGTATCGGGAGATCGTAAAATGACTAAACGTGCTAAGTCTTTTAAGGCTAGGCACGGAAAAAATATCGCTAAAGGCAAAATGAGCGCGGCTTATTGGGCCAATAGAGTTAAATGGTAAAATTAAAATGCAATCAAAATACAAGAGAGGCTTGGAAATGAAAAAAAGCAGAGCAAAAAAGAAAAAACCTTCGGGCCAAGGCTTATACGCTAATATTCACGCGAAACGCGAAAGGATCAAAAAAGGATCTGGCGAAAAAATGCGTAAGCCTGGAACTAAAGGAGCGCCAACGGCAAAATCTTTTAGACTTGCCAAAAAAACCGCTAAAAAACCAACTAAAAAAAGGAGGAAATAATGCCAGGATATCATTACGGTAAACCAAAAAAGACAAAAAAGAAAAAGACTAAAAAAGGTAAAAAGAAATGAAAAAGAAACTTAGGCCATTAACACAAAGGCAAAAGGACACTCTTAAACGTCATTCTAAACACCATACAAAAACGCATTTAGCTACAATGACTAGGCTTATGCGACAAGGAAAGACGTTTGGGGAAAGTCATAAAATCGCCATGAAGAAGGTTGGGAAATAATGTCTAAGGGATCGGATCCAAGACCAATGAAAGTTAATAAAGAAACTTTTGACGCCAACTGGGATAAAATTTTTAAAAGTAAGAGGAAAGTAAATGTTAGACGCTTTAATTAAACCGGCCTCAGATATTATCGGTAAATTTGTAAAGGATAAAGATCTACAAGCAAAACTAGATCACGAATTACAAACTCTATTTCACCAGGCTAACATGGCCCAGATTGAGATCTTAAAAGAGGACGCAAAATCTAAAAATTGGTTTCAAAATTCTTGGAGGCCTTCGGTCGGTTGGATTTGTTCTATTGCTTTAGGTGTTCATTTTGTTTTGCTGCCTATTGCAGAATGGGCCGCTAGATTAGCCGGAATAGACGTAGATCTTCCAGAATTTGATTTTACTCAGTTATCAACAATCTTAATGGCTATGTTAGGAATGTCTGGCCTCAGATCCTATGACAAATCAAACTTACTAAAAGAAAAAACAAAAGTAGCAAAGGTTCTAGATAAATGATCTCAATGTTTTTATCTGAAATAGCTTGTATTAGTAGCGAAGGGCAGACGCATATTTTTTCTGGCCCGATCATAAAAGCAAAAACTTTTGAGGAAGCAGAACTCCAGGCTAAAAATATGAATAAGGATTTGTATGTCATAGGAGAATATTTTGGAACAATAGGAGCGGATAATGGACGAATGGAAATTTCCTAACTTCAAACCGGAAGAGTTTGCTTGTCGCCATTGCGGAGAAAACAAAATCAATTTAGATTTTGTTGCAAAGCTCCAGGAGTTAAGAACGGCCGTAAATATGCCTTTAAAAATAACCTCTGGATATAGATGTAAGGATCATCCAATCGAGGCTAGAAAAAAAACACCTGGCGCACATAACGAAGGATCTGCCGTTGACATAAACTGCGCCGGATCCGACGCCTATAAAATAATCAGTATGGCATTAGAACTAAAATTTCCCAGGATAGGCGTTAATATGAAGGGAGACTACAATACAAGGTTTATTCATTTAGATTGTAGCGAAACTAGGCCTGGGCCTACTATTTGGAGTTATTAATTATGGAGTTATCGCCCTGGCTTATATGGAACGTAATACTAACCTTGATCTATGCTCCTTTGCTTTATGGAATAAGAGCCAATGCAAATGAAATAAAAAGGATTGATATTTTATTAAATAAAACAAGGGAAGAAGTATCAAAAGAGTACGTCTCAAAAATAGACATGGAAAAAGACATGGATCGATTACTTTCACGTTTTGACAAACTAGAAGAGAAATTGGATCAAATATTAAATGGATAAACGAACGGAAATCCTGGACGCCCAGGAAGCAGAACAAATTTTAAAAAGCCATGTTTTTAAAAAGGCTTTTACTGATTATAAAAATCAGTTAATACAGAATTGGGAAAACACTCCGCTAGATGAACCTGAAACAAGGGAAAACATTTATCGGGCAATCAAGATCCTTCCGGAGATTGAAAGACAACTAAGAATAGCCGTCGAAAAAGGAAAAATATCATCCAAGGATTTAAGATCCTTCAATGATGTTTTTAAAAAATAACTTTGTAGCAATGATAATCTAACCGATTTTGTTGTTATAATAAAAAAACGGAGCAGAATATGTCCAACAACGAAGAGAATGGATCTCTAACACCGATAGAAAGTGTCGAAAATGCTTTCCTGGAAAGTCTTACTCCCCCAGAGGAAAAACAAGAAGTCCAAGAAACAGAAGCGACCGAGATAGCCGAGGAAGATACTGAGCAAGAAATTTCTGAGGAGGAAACTCCAGAGGAAGGCGAGGAGGAAGCCGAGGAACAATCTGATGAAGTAGAAACGGAAGATGAAGAAGAAGAGGAGCCGGAACTCTACGCCGTCAAAATTGACGGCCAGGATTACCAGGTATCCCTCGACGAATTAAAGTCTGGATACTCACGTCAAAAAGATTATACGAGGAAAACTCAAGAACTTGCGGATCTAAGGAAGGTTACGGAAAATCAAGGCCTAGAATTAGATAACCAAGTCAAAGAGATTTCTGAGGAAAGAGCGTTATATAGCGAATTGATACCAAAACTGAAGGCTATGATTAACAATAACCTTCAAGCGGAGCCAGATTGGCAATATCTAATCGATAACGAGCCTCAAGAATATATGAGGAAAAAAGAGCAGTTTAATAAAATGCAAGAAACTCTGAAATTTGCAGATCAGGAAATGGAGCGTCTTAGACAAGATGAAGCTAAGAAGCAACAAGCCTTGGTTCAACAACAAATGGCAGAGGGGCAACAATTAATCTCCCAGAAGGTTCCCTCCTGGAAAGATCCAAAAGTGGCCCAGGATGAAGCGCAATCAATGGCGCTTTATGCAAAAGATGATCTTGGATTTACTGCCGAAGAGTTATCGCAGATCGTAGACGGTAGGCTTGTTCTTTTACTTAGAGACGCCTGGCAATTTAGCAAAACTAAAAAAGCCAGATCTAAGAAACCAAAAGAGGCCCCGGCTAGAGTAGCTAAACCTGGAAATTCGACAAAGTTAAAGAGTAATAAACCGTTAAATGACGCCAAAGCAAGATTGAGGAAAAGCGGAACCGTAAGCGACGCGGCCTCAGTTTTTGAAAAATTAATCTAATAAAACTTTTCATAAGGAGGAAAGTAAAATGGCGAAAATAAGCAACGCGTTTACAACATACGACGCCCAGGCTAACAGAGAGGAAATTTCGAATTTGATCGCAAACATAGATCCTTCGGCAACTCCTTTTATGTCTGCGCTAGGCACGAAAAATGTAAACAACACAACTTTTGATTGGCAAACTGAAAACTTGCCTACTGTTAGCGCTACAGGAGAACTAGAGGGATTTGAAATCACTAGAGAAGCCTCTACGCCGACAGTTAGGGAGACTAACGTCTGTCAAATCAATTCAATTAATGCGACCGTATCAGGTTCGCAAAATGCGGTTGACGCGGTTGGTAAAAGGTCAGAAATGGCACATCAACTCGCAATCATGTCAAAAGCATTGAAAAGAAACATGGAAACTGCGCTATGTCAAAACCAGGCAAAGAACGGCGGAAATGCTACTACTGCGAGAGCAACCAGGTCTTTTGAAGCCTGGGTATCTACAAACGTAAGCAGAGGCACAGGCGGATCTAACGGATCTGCTTCTGCGGCAGCTTCGGACGCTACGACTGCAAACAGACGAGCATTAACTGAAACACTTTTAAAAGGTGTTCTACAGTCTATGTTCACTAATGGAGCGGAGCCTAACCTTGCTATTGCGGGGCCGGTTAACAAGCAAGTAATATCTGGCTTTACTGGTAGAGCAAACACAAGGGCAACTGTAGATGTAAACACTATCTCAAGCAGCGTTAGTATCTACGCCTCAGACTTTGGCGAATTGCAAATCATTCCTTCAAACAGATCTAGAGATAGATCTCTATTGTTGGTAGATCCAGAATTTGCGAAAGTTTGTTTCTTGAGAAACTTCTCAACGGTTGACATTTCAACAATCGGAGACGCGGAAACGAAAATGCTTGTAGCCGAATACGGCCTAGAAGTAACAAACGAAGCCGCTCACGGTATTGTTGCAGACTTAACAACTTAATAGATCTAAGGAGGGCCTTTACGGCCCTCCAATCTTTAAGATGAAAAGTACATTAATAGCAAATAAATCTGGCCTTGTTTCTCAGTTTGTAACTGAGGACGACGCCGGATATGTAAAAACAACGCAAGATGTTTCTAAAACTATCGAATATACGAAACACCTGGCGGAGCAAAATCCTAGTAAAGATTTTCGACACGTTGCAGAAGTACCGTTGGTTATATGGGAAAAGGCCGTGCAAGAAGGTTGGCATAAAGATCGCGCTCAATGGAAAAAATGGCTTAATGATCCGAATAATAAAATGTTTAGATCCTGGCCAGGTAAGGTGTAAATATGACGTATGCAGAACTCAAAACTCAGATAGCAGACTATCTAAATAGATCAGATCTAACGTCTCAGTTAGACGGATTTATAAAAAATACTGAGGCAGAAGTTAACAGAAAACTTCGTCATAAAGATATGATTAAGAGAGCTAGAGCGGTAGCAGATAATCAATATTTACAACTTCCTGGAGATTGGCTTGGAGCAATCAATATAGATCTCCAAGGAACAAGTCCTTCTGTATCTCTCAAACAATTATCATTGGAAAGCATGGATGATTATCGTACTGCTAATGATGATCCTACGGGGCAACCTGTTTATTTTGCGATTGACGGAGATACTATGGAACTTGCTCCGACGCCAGATCAAGCCTACGATTTGCAATTAGTGTATTTTGCAGAAGTACCTCCGCTCGGAGCAAACAACGCAGAAAACTTTTTATCAAGAACTGCGCCAGACGTTTATTTGTATGGCGCATTAAAACACGCCTCTATTTTTTTAATGGAGGATGAACGTTTGCCTATATTTGTGGCCTATTTTGAAAAGGCCATTGAGGAATTAAGGCAACAACAAGCGAAAGCGGAATACCATAAAGGATCTTTAATTTTAAAAAGGAGAACTTATGGAAAACCAAAATCGCAAGTTTATTACTATAAATCATAAATCTTAAAAGGAGGATCACATGGCCGGATTTAGTAATTTTTTAGAAACAAAAGTCTTAGAACACGTTTTCGGAGGATCGGCTTATACCGCTCCGTCAACTTTGCACGTCGCATTATTTACGGCGGCCCCTAGTGATACAGGCGGAGGAACCGAAGTATCAGGAGGAGCGTATGCAAGGCAAACGGCAACGTTTACAGTTTCAGGAGACACCGCTTCAAATACGGCGGCAATCGAGTACGCTACCGCTACTGCGGATTATGGTACGGTTGTTGCAATGGGTGTATTTGACGCTGCGACTTCGGGAAACTTATTGGCATACGGAACTCTAACGACTTCTAAAACCGTTTCCAATGGAGACGTTTTTCGTTTCAACGCTAGTGCAATAGATATCACGCTCACATAAGACAGGGTTAATTTATGGCCTCTGTTCCTTATGGATCGAATTTTTACGGGCGTTCCAGATACGGAACGCCTGGATATCATAATGCGGAAAGCGCGATCCCAGGATCCGCTTCCGTTAGCGCTGCCCCTACGCTTAGTTTTAATTTACTAGGCCCAGAAACAATAGCGGCCGTTGCGTCAGTAGCGGCGATTGGCAATCATAAATTTCACGGAGCGGCAAACTCACAACAAAATTCAGATCTCTTAGTAATCTCTGAAAGATTAAAATTAGGAATACCTTTACCAAGTACGGAAACTTCTAGTGTATTTACGCAAGGATTGATAGTAGGACAAGCGGGATCATTTATACAAGGATCCTCAAGTCTTGTTGCAGTAGGTAATCAAATAGATATTGGATCTATAAGTATTACAGCAAATTCAAGCATTACTTCTCCTGGCATAAGAATTAAATTAGGAAATGTAACTTTATCCGGAGCTAGTAACTCTACACAGGCCGGATTAAGAATAAAATTAGGCGCAGTAAATCCGGCCGGATCCTCTACGTCTGTTTCGGTAGGAACACAAATAGATCTAGGAGCTACATCAAATATTAATGAGGTTTCTAATGTTTCTACTTTAAATCCACAATTTACAACATTAGATATTCCTTTTGTGGTTCATCAAGTCTCAGGACAATATGTTTATGAACATACGACGCCGGATTTCACAAATGTAAAAACTCCGTTACCGTTAAAACCTAACTACCTTACTAAATTAAAACAAGAAGATAGCAGCAACGTAGGTTATAAAGTTTCTTTATCTCAAGTACCAGACGGGCCTAGAAATACATCACAAGCTCACGTTTCGCTAAGAAAAGACGCTGCTAATAATGAATATTTACAAATTATGGCCGCTTCTGGATCGCCAACGCCTGGCGGATCTGGAACCAATGAAAGGAGAACATTGTATTTTTATTCAGGAGATACATCTGGAGGAACGCCACAGTTTAACGGCTCAGATCATCCTTGGGTTTTACCTACTACGACAATTACAAAAGATACAGAGGTAACGGCCACAATCTCTTCTGTTACGATTACAGGCGGCTATCAAGTTTTGACTGTAAACGGTAAACCGGTTTATCAGTACACCGGAGACGCTAACTCAGAGGAAGCCTCTGGAGTTAATTTAGCAGATTGGACGGCCATTAAAGCCGACGGATCCGCTCAAACAAATAGCGGCCCAGGAACGGGAGCGACACAAACTTTCGCAGTTACAGTAGCGACAGGAACAAACTCTTATGGCACGGGCAACAAATTTTATTTAGACGGATCTGTTTCGCCTACAATAACTTTATTGCCAGGAACGACTTATACTTTCGATCAATCAGATAGTAGCAATTCAGGACATCCATTAAGATTATCAACAACTCCAAATGGAACACATGGAGGCGGATCCGAATATACAACGCAAGTAACAACTAGCGGAACGCCTGGATCTCCAGGAGCATATACGAGAATTGTTGTTACAAGCACAACAACAAATCCTTTACATTACTACTGCGCCGTTCATAGCGGTATGGGAGGCCAGGCTAACGTTCAATCTAGTCAAACGTTTGCAGTTACCGTGGCTTCTGGAACAAATAGCTATGGCACAGGAAATAAATTTTACTTAGACGGATCTGTATCTCCCGCCGTTAGTTTGGTTCCAGGCAATACATATACTTTCGATCAATCGCATAGCAGTAATACAGGACATCCTTTAAGGCTATCAACAACGCCTAACGGAACACACGCCGGAGGAACTGCTTATACTACAGACGTGTCTATTTTTGGAACGCCTGGACAATCTGGGGCCTATACTAGAATTACAGTTTCATCATCAACGCCAGATCTAAATTATTATTGCGCTATTCATTCCGGAATGGGTGGTACGGCCAACGTATTTTCTGGAACGAGTTTTGCCTTCGATAGTATTTTTTATTCAGGAGCGACATATTATGGAACTCCAGGGCAGACAGGCGCTTATTTGGGTATAAACGTAACGGCTACAACGCCGTCGCTTTATTACTTTAATTATGCTACCGCTAATATGGGGGCCGCTACCGTATTAACTACTGATATAGGAGGCGTCGAAAGCGTATTCACAGTAACAGGCCAATCGGCTTTAAGTCCAAACTCTGGCCTATCTTCTGTCGGTGTTAGAAGATATTTTGGCGTTAGCAGTTTGACGGAGCAATCTAGTATTTCGTCTAATGCTGGATTAAAATGGATAAACCAGAATGTTCCTCAAACAACATGGACGGAGCAAAAACTAGCAAAAACACCATAAATCTATAATGAGGAACTAAAATGGCAGATACATTTACTAACAATTTAAATTTAACTAAACCAGAGGTCGGCGCTTCAACCGACACTTGGGGCGGAAAAATAAATACAGATCTTGATAGTTTGGACGCAATTTTTGCGGCTAACGGTACTGCGGTAGATATCAGATTTAACTCCGCAAACTTTGACGATAATAAAAAAGCAATTTTTGGAACTACAGATAGTCTAGAGATCTATTACAGCGGATCTAATTCTATAATTGCAGACACAGGTCTAGGAGATCTTAATTTACAAGGAAACAATCTAAATCTAAAAAATGCAGACGCTTCTAAATCCTATATAACTTGTACGGACGGCGGAGCGGTAGAGCTTTACCATAACAATTCAAAAGTTTTTGAAACGGGATCGGGCCAGGTATCAGTTACCGGAAACATCTCTGTTTCTGGCACGGTTGACGGTAGAGATTTAGCAACCGACGGAACTAAATTAGACGGCATTGCTACAGGAGCAACAAATACGGCAGCGCCTTTTTATACGGCCGCAATAGGATCCTCAGACGTAACAGGAGCTTTAGGGTTTACTCCTTATAGCGACGCTAATCCGTCTGGATTTACTACATTTACCGCTAATCAAAGTCTTAATACTGGAGATAATGTAACTCACAATAAAATTTTTGCGAATGATTGGTTTAGAGTTAATGGATCGGACGGTTTATATTGGGAAACTCACGGCGGCGGTTGGCAAATGACAGACACAACCTGGATCCGAAACTATGGATCTAAAGCGTTGTATATGAACGCTCAGATTGCTTGTACGCAAAATATTACGGCTTATTATTCGGACGAAAGATTAAAAGAAGTAGAAGGCAGTATAAAAAATCCTTTAGAAAAAATATCTAAATTAGAAGGTTTTGAATATAAGAATAATGATCTTGCAAAATCTTTTGGATACAAAGACGATAAAAAACAAATTGGAGTTTCCGCCCAGGCAGTAAAAGAAATTATGCCAGAGGTAGTATCTTTAGCTCCTTTTGATATGGAAACTAAAGACGACGGATCTATTGTTTCAATGTCAGGGGAAAATTATCTAACGGTAGATTATGCAAAACTCGTACCGCTATTAATAGAAGGGATCAAAGAACTTAAAAAAGAAATAGACGAACTAAAGTCTAAGGAGGCGTAATATGCCATTACCTGGAAGCGGCGCGATCTCACTTAACGCCATTCATATCGAAGCGGGAGGATCTTCTGGAACTCAAGCGTCTATAAATGACGCAGATATTAGAGCATTAATTGGAAAAGGATCTGGCGTACAAATGTCATTCTCAGAATGGCACGGGGCGTCTGCCTCTGCGGCTAACGGATCGTCAATTACTTGCGGTACTCATAGTACAACCGGAAAATATGCCGCCACTTATAAAGGTTATGCCGACAATGCGGCTATTGGAGGCGGAGCAGCAATGGGATCTTATACTGATAGATCATTTACAGTAAATGGAAACTCTTTTGAATTGTTAGGAATTATGAGCAACACGGGAGGTATTTTCCAATTACACTCAATTTATCTTTCCGGAAATTACAATGGTCAATCTTTATCGGCGGTTACAGGATTTAGATATTTAAGAAATGGCTCTGCTTATGTTTTTGATAGCAATATGACTGATTACTTAGGAAATGCAATGGTCGGATCTTATAACTCAGGTAGAAACGATACGGTTTGGTCGGGTACCTCATCATCAAACACAAGTGTTTCTGCTCTTCCTGGAAGTGGAACTGTAAATTTTTATTGGAGTAATTAATGGTAGACGAAAAAGAAAAAGAGCAACAACAAAACGAACAACCAGATCCTTCTCCAAAGGATATTTTCGTTCCGTCAGAAATGCCAATAACGCAAACGGAGGAAATATAATGTCTATTGTTTACGAATTTGTCTGCAAAGATCCGTCCTGGGTACATAACTTCGACAATGAATTTCAAATAACAGTAGTCGAAGGCGATAAGGGCGACGAAATTAACAGAGTTAAATTAGAAGATAATGTGGACGGCAACGATCTAGTTTACGACACAGAAAGCGACAAAGTTTTTAAAAGACCAAACTCTTTTATTTCTCTTCAAGGATCCGTTGATATGAGTTTTTATTGGGATCAAGAAGATATCAAAGAAACCGACATTAACAGACTAAAAGAACTTTGGGCCAATGACAAAATTAGAAATGGTAAATATACCGAAAGCACAACGGATGAAGCGATATCACATAAAAATTTTTACAGTAAATACGAATTTGATTGCGATTATGATGTTTTGTCTCCTAATGCAAGATCCTGGAGTTTAGCAACGCCAGGTAAAATAAAAGCTACCTCGAATAATACCAGGCTTTTTTGTCTCTTATCATACGACAAGCCATGGAATATTAAGATCCTGGATATCCTTCCAGGAGATCTAAAAGTTTTAGAAAAAGATACAACAAAAGATAAAAATTATGTTTTCTTTTCTCAAAAATGCACATTGAGAAACGGGGCCGGAACGGTAAATCAATATGAATGTAAAAAACTTGAAAGCGAAAGTGTAGATATCCGAAACAAAGGAGATCTAACGGCTAGAATTATTTTAATAACGAGGTAAACAACATGGCTTGGAATTTAGTAAAAATGTATAAAAGTACAAAACACCTTTTAACCACTTATGGCGAAGGTAATGATTTAGAACCAATGGTAGATGATCTAACAGGCGAAAGCAGAATAGATCATGTAGTTAGTTTATATCGCGAAATGAATATACCTTTTGGGCCTCTAATGATGTTAAAAAATAGAGTTTCTGAAAACGGCAGAAATGTTATCTGGGGCCGCAAATGGAACGATAGAGATTATGTAGAAAACAAAGTAATTCCAACTTTAATGAATTATGAATATTTAAAATCTTTGCCTTCTAATACAGTAGGCGCACATTACTATCATTTGATAAAAGATTATGGAATTGAAAAACTTTATAACCAAAGATTTAAAGAAGAGGAAAAAAGAGAAAAAGGCAAATTTGATAATCTTTATAATTCGTTTAGCGACGACATAAGAGAAAACACCTCAAGACACTTGCTTTTATCGCATGATATTTGGCACGTCTTATTTAGATATGACACTACTCCAATGGGCGAGGCCATGATCCAAACAATAACCGCCAGGATCTTCAATTTTTTTCCGCCTCATTTAACAGGCTTTTTTGGAACCTGGAAAATGGCCAGAAAAACAAAAAGCAAACTGCCGTGGAAAGTCTGGAAAGAATGTTTGAAACTATCTAAAGGAGTAAGTAAAGAACTTGCATTATTTTCTCCTATAGAATTTTTAGAACACGACATACAAGAAGTCAGAGATCGTTTTAATATTTTTACTCCAAAGGTATATGCAGAATATGTAAAAACGTTGCCTAAGTTTGCTCGTATGGACACTATACATCCAAATTATGATGATAAATTATGGAACGCAGAAGTAATATAAAATGGAATTGGCCGATCCTAACAAAAATAAAAAAGGTCTATAAAGAAAAAGGATTATTAAAAACTATTCTTTGGATCTTAATTATTTTTTTGGGTATCAAATTAGTAATTCTTAATGGCGTAATTTTTTTAATCAATCTTATGTTTGGGGCCGGTCTTACTTACGCTCCAATATTAAGATCTATATTTAACGGAATATAAAATGCCTTATGTATCAATAACACCGCCTCCAGGAATTAAAAAAAACGGAACCGATTATGCAAATAAAAATGCCTGGATAGACGGAAATCTAATTCGTTTTGAAAATGGCTTTTTAAAAAATATTGGAGGTTGGCAAAAACTTCGTGAAACTCCAGTACAAGGAACGCCTATAGGCGCTTATGCGTATTTTACAAATTTAAGCAAACAAGTATTGGCTATAGGAACTAGAGAGAAGGTTTACGTTAACTACGATAATGTTTGGTATGACATTACTCCCACAGGATTTATAGGAGACGCCCAGGCTTCTCCATTAGGTTTTGGGGCCTATCAATATGGAAGAGAGGATTACGGAGACGCAAGATCTCAATCTGGCCTGGCGTTCAATACAAAACCTTTTTCTTTTGCAAACTTTGGAGAAAATTTAATATTTTGTTGTGGCTCAGATCCTAAAATTTATAAATGGAGGCCAGACAATGGTTCTGGTACTACACCGCCAACGCCAGATAGCCAGGCAGTACAATTAACAGGATCTCCATTAGGATCCTTGGGTGTTCTTGTTACAAACGAAAGACACTTATTTTCTTTTGGTAATAATACAGATCCAAGGCAAATTCGTTGGACAAGTAGAGAAACAGACACAACCTGGACACCGGCAGCAACTAATACGGCCGGAGATCTTAGAGTAACTTCTGGAGGTCTTATCCAGGGGGCAGTTAAATTCAATGCCGATATTATAGTTTTTACAGATGTAGGCCTTAATAAAGTGTATTACACAGGAGCGCCATTTATTTATGGTATCCAAGACGCCGGACAAAATTGTCGAGCTACAAGTATGAGAACGGTTGTCAATACAGGAAACTTCATTGCATATATGGGCGATAATTCTTTTTACATATATTCAGGCCAGGTTAAAAAAATCAAATCCGACGTTCACGATTTTGTTTTTGATAATATAAATTATCAATACAGATCTGCTTCGTGCGGGGGCCATAATCAATTATTTAATGAGATATGGTGGTTCTTTCCAGGACAAGGAAGTTTGGTTCCAAATAAATATGTAATATGGAACTACATAGATAATACCTGGGCGACAGGATCTATGGACAGATCCTTTTGGCTAGATCAAGGAGTATTTCCATTTCCAATATCTGGAGATAGTAGCGGAAATCTCTATGAGCATGAAACAAACTCAATACAAACGTCGCCAAATAATACAGATACTCCATTTTGTAAAACCGGCCCTATACAAATAGGCCAGGGCGATCGTTTTGTTCAAGTAAATCAAATTCTTCCAGATAGTGAAGCTAATAGTTTGCCTGGCGTAACTCTAGGATTTACCGGAAAGGATACTGCATTAGGTAATGAGACAAATTTTGGAAATTTTAATTTTGAAAGCGACGGTTATACAGACGCAAGATTTACAGCAAGGGCCGTTCAATTAAAAGTAACAGGAGACGCAACGCAAGATTTTCAGGTTGGAGATATTAGGTTAGAAGTAAAACCTAGAGGAAAAAGATAGTGTCATCAAAAACTACAATAACAGATAAATCATATATGACATTTAGTTTGCCATATCTAATTCAAATTATTGCAGCTATTTCGGCCGTAACTTTTACTTATGTTACTTTGACTGAAAAAGTTAACAGTTTAGAAAATACAGTATCAACATTAAAAACAGATATTAAAGAACTTGCACAATGGCAGCGAGAATGGGAAAGCGGCGGTATTCTGCCCCTGGATGTAGAACAAAACGAAAAAATAAATTACTTAGAAAAAGAATTAAACAGATTACACGACACATTGTACGGAAATTAATATGCCAGATTACGGAGACAAAAAAGGATTTCAGGGTTCAGGTAGGGGCGGCAATCCAGGAAACGCCGGAGCCGGATTTGGATCTAATGACAGAGGAACGCCTTATTCGCAATCATTAGGAGAAGCGATTGCACGGGCCAACGCCAGGAACGCTCCTAATCCTGTAGATCAACTAACACAATCGATCGTCCAGGAAAGAGGAGGATTTGTTAATAATTCTGTATCTCCTATGGATTTAGCAAGTATGGCCGGTCTCATGGCCCAAAATCCAAATTTCTCTTCTCAAGGATCTATGGACGCCTTAAATAATGCTTTAGATAGATCTCCTGGAGGCCTAGAGAGAAGATCTGTTTTAGGATCCTACAATCTTGGTATGGGCGTTAATCCAACTACAGGAATGGGATTAATGGATAGCCTTAAATATAATACAATCGATAATCCAGAGTTTTCTAAGATGTTAAATCCTATGAATTTGTTAGGAATGGCGACGGGAGTACCTTTGGCCGGAGCTATGATACAAGGCCTTATCGATAGACAAAAAAAACAAGATAAGAACATTAAATTAGCTAAATTAGAGGGATAAATGGCAAGAAGGACATTAACAAGGCCTGGGGAAAATCAAGACGTCAATGAGTATTTGAATTATCTTATTGACGAGATTGAGTATGTAACAGGAATAACAGTTTCTAAAGACGAAAGATTAGAAGTAAACGGGCAAGACGGTACGGAAATCGTACTTGTATCTCCGAACGGAACTAAATATAAAATAGAGGTAGATAATGCCGGAAGCATTACAGCAACTCTCGTATCTTAACGACTGGGAAAGATGTAAAAAATATATTGCTCCGGCAATAAAAAGACAGGATCTCTATCTTTTAGAAGATGTAGAGGATAAAATATATGACGGAACTTTCCAACTCTGGCCAGGAAAACAATCTGCTTTCATAACCGAGGTCAATTACTTTCCGCAAAAAACAACAATTAATCTTATATTTTGCGGAGGCAAATACGAAGAACTAGAGGCTATGTTGCCCTTGATTGAAGAATTTGCAAAAAGAATTGGGGCCACTCGTTTTTATGGCGGAGGCCGTAAAGGTTGGCTAAGAAAACTAAAACACCTTGGTTTTATTTCAGAGTATTTAATTAGTAAGGATTTATAATTATGAGCAAAGGAAAATCAACAACCACAACGACAGTACCAGAATATCAAAAACAGGCTTTTCAAGACCTTTATAATAAAGGTCGCCAGGTTTCTAATATTCCTTTCCAGGCCTACACAGGCAAAATGGTAGCCGATCAATCACAACAAACAAAAGACGCAATGAGCGCTCAAAGAAATTTGCTTAATCAAGCAAATAGATTTGATCCTACTGCGGGAATGATGAATTTAGTCGGACAAGGTGGACAGGCCGCTAGTGTTAATTTTAATCCAAACTTAGGCCAGGCAGCAGATACAAACGCAAATTTAGTTAACAGAGGAGACATAAGAAATCTAGGATCTAGAGAGATCATGGGTAAAATTGGTAACTATCTAAATCCTTATCAAAACATAGTTACAGATCAAGGCCTAAGAGATCTAAACAGATCTCGACTTATGCAACTACAGTCAGATCAAGACGCACAAATAGGATCTGGCGCTTTTGGAGGATCTAGAGGAGCATTATTAGAAGCAGAAACAAATAAAAACTTCCAGGAACAAGCAGCAGATTTTGTGGCAGAACAAAATCAAAGAGGTTTTGACGTAGCTGCAAACTTAGCAACGCAAGACGCAAACAGACAATTACAAGCAGATACTTCAATGTTTGACGCGGATCGCGCTGTTAGCATGGCCAATCAAGCGGCCCAAAATCAATTTGACTTAGCAAATCAACAATTAGATCAAAATTATTTTAATAAGTTAGCGGATCTACAATTTGGCGGAGCGCAATTAGAACAAGGAAGATTATTAGATCAAGCAAGATTAGACGACGCTGCTTTAGATAGATCTAACAATATTTTCCAAAACTTACTAGGCGCACAAACAGGCGCAATACAAGGTATGCAGCAACAAGGCCTATTAGATCAAAATTATCAACAATCACTCTTAGACGCACAGAGAGCAGAATTTAATAGAAAAATTCAAACTCCTACAGATCAACTCAACGCCCTGGCGTCCGCAGTTAGCGGCGTTCCTATGTTAGGCGGACAAACTTCACAAAAGAAAACAGGGTTAGGAGACGTATTAGGAGCGGGATTACAAATTGCAAGTATATTCTCAGACGAGCGTTTAAAAACAAACATAACTTATCTTTACACTCGTAAGGACGGACATGAAATTTATCAATGGGATTGGAACGAACGAGCTAAAGATATAGGCATAACAAATGATTATCCGACTGTAGGAGTAATTGCACAAAAAGCAGAAAAACTAAATCCAGAAGCAGTATTCCAGGATCAAGATACAGGATATCTATGTGTTAATTATAGGAGGCTTTAAATGAGTATAGGAAAACCGCCAATTACCTCAACGCCTGGGCCATTCACGCCAGGTAAATTTACAAATAAACTAGCCTCAATGGGTGGTCTAGCAGATGTTCTTAATCAACAACAAATAGACGCCTTAAATGCAGATGATCTAGCTGCATATCAAGATAAATTTAAGACTGCTAAAGGCCAGGGGATGTCGGATTTTCTTTATGCTTTAGGCGGTGTTATTCGCGGAGACAATACTGCGGTAGATACCGTAAATCAGAGAAGAGACACACGAAAGAAAAATCAAATAGCAGAGTTAGACAGACAACAAAAACAAGAGGACAGGGAAAGAAAACTAAAAAAAGAGAGCGAAAGAGAACTATTACAAAACCAAATGGCCGAGGCTTTTCAAGCCGGAGATTTGGAAAAGGCAATGGGGTTTGGTATCCAATTAGGAGATCAAGCAACGTTGCAAAATCTATATAAGTTTGAACAACAAAAGCAAGACAGATTAGAGCCTGTAATTACTGAGGACGGATTAGTAAGAACTTATGATCCAGAAACAGGAGAATATTCTTTCAGTACTAATCAAAGTTTATTGGACGCTCAAAGAACCATAGCAGCAAATAAACCGTTAGCGTCAACTGTTCCAAGTAGTCTAATTGACGACGAACTAAAAGACTTTACGGCAATGGATAGTTTAGATTTTCAAGTAGCAGACGCAGATAAATTTTTACAAAACCTGGATGACGGAATGTTGGAATTTGGTATTGACGAAGATGTCCAAGACTTTTTCGGACAAATGACGCCAAGTTTTATGATGTCAGAGGAAAGTCAAACTAAATTGGATAATAAAAATGACTACGCTCGTTTTATAAATGAAACGAGAGACGCTTTTTTAAGTATGGAAACCGGAACTAAAACAGACGACGACGCAAGACGAGCATTGAAAAGATTAGAAACTGCAAATAATCCGGAAAGTGTTAGATCTTTACTCGAAGAACTTAAAGAGTTAGCGCAACAACAAAAAATTAATAAACAAAAAAATATAAATCGACGTCGTGAGGCGGCCGGTGTTGTACCAAAAGAATTTGTTAATTACAAAATAAACGAGTAGTAAATGGCAACTGTTACAGTACAAGGAAAAGAATATCCGATACCAGATAATTTTAAACAAATGTCTGAGACCGAAAGGCAAAATTATATAATGCAAATGATCCAGGCCGACAGACGCGCCCAGATTGCAACTCAAACACAAGACGACATAAAACAAATGAAGGCAGACGATCCTTCTTTTGCAGATTACGCTAAAGGCATTTCCAGGGCCGGTCTAGGCCAGGGATTATTGTTTGGTTTTGGGGATGAAGCAGAGGCCGGTTTAAGAACTGGTTTTGGATTATTTGGAGATTACGATAAAAAAGTAGGCGAAATAAGAGACGATATTGCAGAGTTTCAAAAACAGGCCCCAGGCGTATCTATAGGTTCAGAAATAACGGGCGCAATATTACCTACGATTTTAGCGGCTGCGGTTACGGCCCCCGCCGGTGGATCCGGAGGAGTAGCAACAAGCGCCGGAACTGCTGCAAGAATAGCCTCTAGAGTACCTAATTTTTTAAAAGTTAATCCCGCCGCTTCGTCGTCTGGCTTAAAGGGCGTAGCCACACAAGGCGCGAAGGGCGGAGCTATATATGGCGGCGCTTATGGTATGGGAACGGCAGAGAGCGACGCAGACGCTACACTTATGCAAAACATTTATGATCGCGCTATGGGTACGCTTAAAGGCGTTGCTATAGGTGGAGCGACAGGAGGTGTCGCTGCTCCCTCGATAAACCTGGCGGGAAGAGGTTTAAGTAAAGGCCTAGACACTCTCAAGAATTTTTCTAACAAACAAAGTAGCATTGATGATATTGCAGTTAGTAAAATTGCAGAAAAAGTAGCGCAAGACGGATTAGATACAGATTTAGCAAAAACAACAAACCTGGCTTTAGCTTCTGGAAATAAAGGAACAATAAATCCGGTAGAAATGACATTAGCAGACGCCGGAGAAAATTTACAGAATTTAGGATTTGCGTCTAAAGCAATAGCAAACGCACAAAAAAACAAAGTCGTACAACAATTAGACGATAGACAAGCTAATTCGGCGGAAAGAATTATGACTAATATGCACGACGCAGCAAAAACAGATCCAACAAAGTTATCCATAGATTTTATTGATGATCTTGCCAGGCTAGTTAACAGAGATAGCGGCCCCGCATATAAAGCAGCTTATGAAAAAACAATTCCGGCAGAAAAGTTTAGAACTATTCTAATGAATGAGCCACAAAGAGACGTCTTATTAGACGCAGCTAAAAGAGGCCAATCAATTATGAACGCAAAAGGTATCGACGTACCTAATCTCGCAAATATGTTTAGAAAAGATAGTAATTTATTTTTTGGATCTGCGGATGATATCCTGGCCCAGGATCTTCCAACGCAGTTTTATCACGCTATCAAAAAAGGTTTTGACGACATAATAGACGAAGGAACAACAATTCTTCCTAATATGCAGAAAAAATATACTGAGAAGGCTTCGGCAGTAATAGATCTTAAAAATAAATTTAACCAAATTATTAAAGATAATAATCCGGCTTATGCAGCAGCTAACAAACAATTTGCAGATAAGGCCAGATTAGGCGAGGCATTTATACTTGGTAACAAAGTTAAGAACATGGATATCAGGCAGATTACAAAAAAATATAATGAAATGTCTCCAGGAGAACAACAAGCATTTAAACAAGGTGTAATGTCTCACTTCCAAAAACTATCTGAAAGCGTAACAGAAGGAACAAATTTTGGAGCAAGAATTTTAGGTAACAAAAAGAATGAACAATTATTCAGACTTATAATGCCAGGCAAAAATGCAGATGATTTTAAAAAATATATCAACACAGAAAAACTAGCTACAGATACTAGAAATAAAATAAACATGAACTCTAGAACGGCCGAAAGATCTCAATCAATCAAGGATCTTGAAGGCGGCGTTATGGGAGAGTTTGCTAATGCTCCACAAACTCTTATGGGTATAGTTACAGAACTCGGTCGTAAAGGCCTCCAATACACTCAAACAGGCGGAGCCGCAAAAGCCGACGCAATAGCAAAAAGATTATTTGAAACAGATCCAAAACAACAACAAATAATCTTAAACGAGATTAAAAAACAAAGTGAAAAAATGGCGGCGGAGGTGGCCAAAAGACTTAAACGATCCCAAACTAGCGCCGAGGTCTTAGGAGGGCCTGTAGCTACAGGCGTATTTGCAGATCCTAATAATAGGTAAAAATGTCTCGATTGACAGAGCGCCTTGGTAAGCATGGCGAGTTTAAGGTATGTAGTTATCTTTCATTATTTTCCGATACCGTAACTATTGTTCCTCATGGATCACAATCAGATCTAATAGCAGAATTTGATGATGTAATTTTAAGTTTTCAAGTAAAAACTTTGAG
>MDTG01315931.1_pt1 | contig 34906 bp, 31 predicted proteins | sample 811421 | NCBI WGS metagenome assembly MDTG01 (sample SAMN05326645, study PRJNA326480) | marine metagenome | isolation source: seawater | place: Pacific Ocean: South East | collected 2011
CGTTGATAGGCTGGATGTGGAAGCGCAGTAATGCGTGCAGCTGACCAGTACTAATAGCTCAATTGGCTTGATTTATGCACTGAAAAAAATTTTTTAAGAATTATTTATATTATAATTCTTTGATATTTGATAATTATCCAAAAAGCGATGTTTATCTCTTTATTATCATATGAAAAATATCAAACAGACAATTATTGACTTGGAAAATCACAACATGTTTGTTGTTGTGGAAAAGAAATCAATTAAAAATTTAGTTATAGATAATCAAATAACAGGTTTCAGAAACGATGGTTTGGGATCAAGACTTTTAGCTTATATAAACATTGTAAGATTATCAAAAAAGTTAAATTGCGATTACACATTTTATTGGGACATTCGGTCTGATAAGAACTCTCCATCTTACCCTCAAAATGTTAGTTCAAATATTAACTCATATTTACCAAATCTTAAAAACTTAAAGTTTTTTAATTCAAAATTTACTAAAATATCTTATCCTTCATTTACAGAATGGAAAATTGTTGTTCTTAAAAATGAGAGAAAATCCAAAGTTCTTAAGGAATGCAGTCAAATTATTAGAGAGGTATTTAAAAATCCGTTAATTAAGCCAAATAGAAATTTGGGTTTTAAATATGGATTGCACTTAAGACTTGGTGATATTGATGCTTATACAAATAGAAATTATAATAGCAATAATCTAATATCAAAAAGAGAGAATTTTAATTTAGGAAAATGGTATCCGCCAATATTTTGGTTAGAAATCTGCAACAAAATTAAAACAAAAGTTTTAGTTGCAGGGAGTGACTATAAAATAATAAAAAAAATTTTCAAGAACTCTAATCAAATTACTTTTTCAGATAAATTATCTCCTCCCAATAAAGATGAAACTTTCAAGTTTATATTTGATTTAATAATAATCTCAAAAGCAAAAAATGTTATATGTAGTCTTGCAAGTGGTTCTGGTTTAATAATTTGTTTATTATCCAAAAATCGAGTTTTTACACCTGAATCGTTTTTAAAATTAGAAAAAGTCTACTTCGAATTTTATAACATTATATTATTCAACTTTTTAAAACATAATAAATTTAAATCACTAATTAGACATAATTTAAGATATTTATCTTCAAAGATAGTAGATTTTAAATTAAATATTGTTGATAATTGGTTCAAAAAAAAAATAAAATAACATGAGTAAGACTATTATTAAAAAAAATAATATAGATGTGGTTTTTATAAATCCTTCAGTTGGATCGAACTATCAATCTTTAAAAAATAGATACACTTCTATAGAGCCACCTACCTGGTCTTTATTGCTTGCAGAGTCAATGAGAAATTTTGGATTTAAAGTTTCAATAATTGACGCAAATGCAGAAAATTTAGATTTTGAAGGAGTTTACACAAGATTAAAAATATTAAATCCTAAGCTAATTTGTTTTGTAGTTTACGGCCAAAATGTAAATGCAGGTACTTCAAATATGGAAGGCGCAACTAAATTAAGTAATTTTATAAAAATACAAAATAAAGATTTATATATTTCATATATAGGTTCATATGTGCAGGCTCTTCCAAACAAAGCTTTAAATGATGAAAAAAGTATAGATTTTGTTTTTACTAACGAAGGTGTTTATGCGCTCAAAAATATTTTAACCTTAAAAAGTTTTAATACAAATGAGTTTGAAAAAATAAAAGGGATAGCATTTAGAGATGGTGGAGAAATAAAAATAAATGAGCCAGAGAATATTGTTCCAAACGACAGAATGGATATAGATTTACCAGGTTATGCTTGGGATTTGTTACCTTATGAAAAACAACCATTAGATTTATACAGATCTCCAATGTGGCATGCTGAATATGATGATAATAAAAGATCTCCATATGCTGCTTTACAGACATCTCTAGGTTGTCAATTCAAGTGTAGTTTTTGTATGATTAATTTAATTAATAGAAATGATGACGATGAAATTGGGGTTTCATCAAATTATAGCAAAATGAGATTTTGGAGTCCTGATTTTATAATAAAGGAATTCGAAAAGCTTATAAAAATGGGTGTAAAAACTATAAGAATTACTGATGAAATGTTTTTATTAAATCCAAAGTATTATAAGCCTTTATGTGAGAAACTCTCATTATTAAATACCGATGATACTTTAAGAATGTGGGCATATTCTAGGATCGACACAGTAAAAAATCCAGAGGTTTTATCACTTGTTAGAAAAGCTGGAATTAAATGGCTTTGTTTAGGTATAGAAAGTGGTGATAAAAAAGTGCGATTAGAAGTTTCAAAAGGAAAATTTGAGGATGTAGATGTTAGAAAAGTTGTAAAACAAGTTCATGAGGCCGACATAGATATTATGGCAAATTATATGTTTGGTCTTCCTGGAGATACAGAGGAAACAATTAAAAAAACTTTTGATTTAAGCTTAGAGTTATGCACATCAGGTTGGAATATATATGCAACAATGGCATTGCCTGGAAGTTTATTATATAAAGAAGCAATAAAAAAAAATATTAAACTTCCAGAAAATTATTCTGGTTACTCATTCCATTCATACGATACTGTGTGTTTACCTACAGAAAAATTAGAGCCTTGGAAAATACTTGAGATGAGAGATGAAGCGTTTATTAAGTATCATACTGATGAAAATTTTTTAAATAGAATAAAGATGAGATTTGGAGAAAAAGCAGTTAAAAATATTACAGAAATGTCTAAAATTAAGTTAAAAAGAAAAATAATCGAGGATAATAAAACAATTTAAAAAATTGTTGGATAATATATAAAAACTTTAGTATTAAAGGTGGAATTTATTCAATAAAAATCAAAATGAGTATACCTAATAATCTTGAAACAATATGTAAAAATTATAGGAAAGAATTATTTGAAAAGTTTTTAGAAGTAGGTCAAGGTCACCCAGGATCTGTATTTTCTTTAATAGAAATCGTAACAACTTTATTTCATAAATCATATATTAGGTTTGATAAATCAAATAATCTATTTAAAGATAAAATTATAATTAGTAAAGGTCACGCAACAGTAAGCCTTTATCCTATTTTGAGAGATTACGGTATTATTAAAAAAAACGACTGGGAAAATTGGGGTAAAAAAGACAAATCAAGTAATTTAAGAGTTTTTGGCAATACATCAATACCTGGTATAGACGCAACCACAGGATCATTAGGCCATGGTTTGGGTATAGCTTGTGGAATGGCTTATTTGTATAAAAAAGAGAAAATAGATAAAAAGGTTTATGTTGTTATTAGTGAGGGTGAACTTTATGAGGGTTCTACTTGGGAAGCATTATTATTTGCTGCTCATCACAATCTTGATAATTTAAATGTGATAATAGACGAAAATTCATTAATCATATTAGGTAATACCAGCGATTGCTTAAGATTAGATCCTATAATTGAGAAAATAAAAGGATTTGGTTTTGATGTAGAGCAAATTGATGGACATAATCTCAATGAAATACAGAGTGCTCTTGATAAAAAAAAAAATCAAACAAATATAATTTTAGCAAAAACAATTAAAGGTAAAGGCTTTTCTATTATGGAAAATAAGCCTAATTGGCACTATTGGAATAATCTGGAATCTGATGAAGTAGAAATTTGTAGAAAGGAATTAGGCTAATGAAACTACAAAGAGATATTTTTTTAGACGAAGTAAATAAAAAACTAGAAAAAGATAAAGAAATTTATGTAATGAGTGCAGACTTTGGAGCAGCATCACTTGATATCACAAGAGACAAGTTTAAGGAAAATTTTATTCATTGTGGAATTTCAGAGCAAGCAATGTTTGATATTGGAACTGGTTTGGCTTTAGAAAAAAAGAAAGTAATAACATATGCAATGGGGCCATTCATTTCTTTAAGAGCATTGGAACAAATTAAATGTGGACCGGCAATGATGAATTTACCTATGACTATCTTGTCAGTTGGTATAGGTCTTGGATATGCAGACGCAGGCCCAACTCATTATGCAACAGAAGATTATGCATGTCTAAGAGCGATAGGAGGTACAACTATATATACAGCATCAGATAATACTATTACAAAAAAAATTGCAGAACATGTTATTGATAATAATGATTTAAATTACGTAAGATTAGATAGACATCCCACAGAAAATGTAGATTCTGATCAAAATGAGTTTAATTTTATGGATGGATTTAGAATTTTAGGAAATTATTCTGAAAATAAAAATGTGATAATATCTCACGGGAGAATATTGAGTAATTGCCTAAAAACTGTTAATGAATTAGATAGAGATTTCTATTTGGTTGATTTATTTAGATCTAAACCAATTTCAAAAAATTTGATTGAATTGATCAAAAATGCAAAAAAGATAATCGTAGTAGACGAGCAAACACAATATGGAAACTTATCATCTGCTGTTCAGTCAGAGTTATCAAAATATGATTTTTTTCCAGTTGTAAAAAATCTTTCTTTACCAGATGAATATGTGTTTCAGAATGGTGGAAGAGATTTTTTATTAAAAAAATATAATTTAGATGCTTTAAGTATTCTGAATTTTTGTAAAAAATTTTTATAAAAACTTTTTGTGATAATATCTAAAACTCCTTATAGAATATCTTTTTTTGGGGGAGGGTCTGATTATCCAGAATGGTACTTGGAAAATGGAGGCATTGTTCTAAGTTCAACAATAAATAAATATATCTATATTTCTTGTAGAGAACTACCACCTTTTTTTAGACATAAACACAGATTGGTTTATTCAAAAATTGAGTTAATAAAAGACATATCACAAATTAAACATCTAGTAGTAAAAAAAGCTTTTGAAAAAATTTTTCATAATTGTAATAAAAAAGGTTTAGAAATTCATTATGATGGTGATTTTCCTTCAAGAAGTGGTATTGGGTCAAGTTCATCTTTTGTAGTAGGATTATTAAATGCTCTTAACAATTTTTATAACATTAAAAAATCAAAAAGTTATCTCGCAAACCAGAGTATTTTGCTCGAGCAAAAAATTTTAAAAGAAACCGTCGGATCACAGGATCAGATTGCAGCCGTTCATGGAGGTTTCAATGAAATAATTTTTAATAAAAATGGAAAAATAATAGTTAATCCATTAATTAAAGAAAAAAATATTTTAAAAAAATTAGAGAATAACATGATACTTGTATTTACAGGTGTTAGAAAGAAGTCAAATACAGCCAATTATGTTGCTAAAACATATGTTCAAAAGTTAAACAGAAATAAAAAAAATAATATTATTGAAATAATGAAACATGCAAAAATTGCAAAAAAGTTAATTGAAGATAAAAAGTTTGATGATTTTGGGGTTTTATTAAATGAGACATGGAAAGCAAAAAAGGAACTAAGCAAGTCAGTTTCAAGTGATAAATTAGATTATATATATAAATTGGGAATGAAAAGCGGAGCATTGGGTGGCAAGTTATTAGGAGCTGGTGGAGCAGGTTTTTTTCTATTTTATTTACCAAAAGATAAAAGAGAAAACTTCTTAAATTCATTTAAAAAATTTACATGTATTCCATTTAAATTTGAACAAGAGGGATCAACAATAATTTTTAATGATAAAAGGAATTAAAATAATTAAAGGATCAGTATTCAAGGATAAAAGAGGTAAATTATGGACCTCTTGGAAAAAAAATAAAAAAATTTTACCAAATTTTAAACATGATAAATTTTCAATCTCAAAAAAAAATGTTTTTAGAGGATTACATTATGATCAAAAAACATGGAAGCTTATTAGCTGTGTTTACGGAAAATTTTTTTTTGTTGTTGTTAATTGTAAAAAGACCTCAAGAGATTATTTGAAAGTATTTACCACTATATTATCAGATAAAGAGAATGTGCAAATCTTAGTTCCACCAGGATACGCAAATGGCCACTTGTGTTTATCAGATAATTGTGTATTTCATTACAAGTTATCTTATAATGGAAAATATTCCGATGTAAAAAGTCAAAAAGTTTTAAAGTGGAATGATCCAAGAATAAAAATAAATTGGCCAAAAAAACAGAAACTGATAACCAGTGAAAGAGATAAATAATTATGATTAAAATTTTAATAACAGGTGGGGCAGGATACTTGGGTTCAATGTTATCAACTGAGTTAGTTAAACAGGGTTACAATGTTACAGTTATAGATTTATTAAAATATGAAAAAAACTCATTATCACATTTGTTATTTTATAAAAATTTTACGCTAATTGTGGAAGATATAAATAAAAAAAGTGTGATTAAAAAATATATTAAAAATTTTGATTATATTATTCCTTTAGCAGCATTAGTTGGTGCTCCACTTTGTGAAAAAAATAAGCGTTTAGCAAAAAAAACAAATGTAGAGTCATTAAAGTTAATTTTAAAATATATAAAAAAAAAACAAAAATTAATTTATCCTACTAGTAATTCTGGTTATGGAATAGGACAGAAAAATAAGTATTGTGACGAAAAATCTCCATTAAACCCAATTTCTTTATATGGGGTGACTAAAGCTAAGGCTGAAAAATTAGTGATGCAACATCCTAATTCAGTTGCATTTAGATTGGCAACCGTATTTGGTTTTTCTTATAGGATGAGAACAGATTTATTAGTAAATAATTTTGTAGAAAGATCTATTAAAACAAAAAAATTAGAAATATTTGAACCTAATTTTAGGAGAAATTATGTTCATATAAAAGATGTAGTTGCAGCAATGTTGTTTGCAATTAAAAATTTCAATCGTTTAAAAAACAACATATTTAATTTAGGTCTTTCTTCAGCAAATTTAACAAAAATTAAATTAGCAAAAAAAATTAAAAGCCATTATAAGCCTGTAAAGATTAAAGTAATCAAAAATAGATCTGACCCAGACAAAAGAGATTATTTTGTGAGTAATAAAAAAATTGAAAAATTTGGTTTCAAAGCTAGCATCTCACTTGACAGCGGTATAAGAGAGTTAATTCAACTTTTTAAACACGTTGATGTTAAATTTATAAATAATTATTAAAATGAAACATTCACTGATGGATAACAATATTATTCCTCAAGATAATAGAAAAGTAATAGAATTCCTGAAAAAAAATCCAAGATTAACAAATGGGCCTCAAGTAAAGAAATTTGAGCAAAAGTGGTCTAAATGGCTTGGAGTTAAATATAGTATTTTTGTCAATTCAGGTTCAGCTGCTAACTTAGCTTCGATTTCATATCTTAGAACAAAATTTAATGATGGTGAAATAATTGTTCCAACAATAACTTGGGTTTCAGATATTTTATCCGTTTTTTATAATAATTTTAGACCCGTATTTGTTGATATTAATAAAGAAAACCTAGCAATAAATGAAGATTTAATTGAAAAAGCGATAAATAAAAAAACAAGAGCAATATTTTTAACACATGTGCTGGGATTAAACGGATTAACAGAAAAAATAATTAATATAGCAAAAAAAAATAATTTATACCTAATTGAAGATGTTTGTGAGTCTCATGGAGCTACTTTCAAAAATAAAAAAGTTGGAACCTATGGAGATATTTCAAATTTTTCTTTTTATTTTGCTCATCACATGTCTACTATTGAGGGTGGAATGGTCTGTACAAATAATAAAGAAATTTATGAGAGAATAAGAATAATTAGAGGCCATGGATTACTAAGAGAGACAAGTAATTTTAAATTAAAAAAATCCATATCTAAAAAATATAAAAAATTAAATAACGAATTTTTGTTTATTTATCCAGGTTACAATTTAAGAAGTACTGAAATTAATGCAATTTACGGGTTAAATCAAATTAAAAGATTAGATAAAAATAATCATAAAAGAAAAAGAAATTTTCAATATTTTTTAAATAATTTAGATAAAAAAAAATATTTTATTAACTTTGATTTACACGGATCTTGTAATTATGCGTTTATCGTTTTATTTAATAAAGAATATCAAAATTTGAGTTTTAGAAATAAATTTGAGAATAAACTTAAAAAATTTAATATAGAATTCAGAAGAGGACTTTCAGGAGGTGGTAACCAAACTCTACAGCCTTATTCAAAATATTTTAAAATAAAGCAAAAAATAGTAGGTAAGTTACAAATAACGAATTTAATTCATAAATATGGTTATTATATCGGAAATTATCCAACTTTACAAAATAGTAAAATTAAAAAGATTTGTAGCATTTTAAACTCAATCTAATTTAATATTTTTTATTTGTTTAAAAAGATCTTTTTTTACAAATTGGAAATTTAGATTTGATTTTTTTGCACACTCTTGATCTGAGATTTTGTCTCCAATCATTAGTGATTTTTTTTTATTCACTACCCAATTTTCAATAATTTGACTTATCATCAAATTTCCAGGTTTTCTAAGTGATGTTTTTTTTCTATATTTTTTATATTTTGCCTTTGGATGGTATGGACAGTATTTAACTTCATTAATAAAAATTTTTTTTTTAATAAATTCTTTTTTTAATCTGACATGTAAACTTATAAAATCGTGTTCTGAAAAATAACCCTTAGCAATTCCTGCTTGATTTGTAACTATAAATATGTAGGTATTTTTCTTAGAGATATATTTTAATGCTTTTATTGCATTATTTATAAATTTAAAATTTTTATATTTATAAGTATATCCTTCGTCATAATTAATTGTGTTATCCCTATCAAAAAAAATAGCTGTTTTTCTTAAATATTTGATTAATTTTTTTTTCGCATTTAAGAAATCATTTTTTGTTCCAATGTCATAAAAAAAGAAATTCTTTGAATATGCGTGCACTTTATTTTTTTTAATAAGTGGCAATATAATATTATCCTCAAGAGAAAATTTATTTTTGGAAGTTACATTTAGATTAGATTTACTAAATAAATAGACCCCGGCACTTTTGAAATTTTTTTGTTTTGAATGGTTTATTTTTAATAGTTTCTTACTATCAAATGTTAGGTTTCTTATTTTATTTCCCTCAGATGAAAAAGAGCTTTTTGTCAAGGCAAGCACCGCTGAATTTCTTTTTTTCAGTTTAATCATTTCATAAAAATCAAAATCAGCAATTGTATCTCCATTTATTACAAAAAAATTATTAGTAAGTTTTTTTTTAATTAATTTTAATGCTCCACCGGTTCCTAAAGGTTTTTTTTCAATAAAACATTGAATATTGATAAAATTTATATTTTTGTTGTGATACTTTTTGTAAATTTTATCTCCTTTATACCCTGCTAAAATGAATATTTTTCTAAAGTGGTATTTAGAAACATTACCTAATAATAAATCTAAAAATACGTAGTCTGCAATTTTTGCTAAAGGTTTTGGGTTATTTTTTGTATAGTTTCTGATTCTAGTTCCTTTTCCACCAGCAAGTATTACTAAATCAAGGTATTTCACTTTTTTATGATAAATTTTTCTAACTCTTTACAATAAATATGCCCTAAAATTAAATGTGAAGATTGAATAGTAGAAGTTATATTTGAATTTATAATTATATTATTTTTAATTATTTTTTTTAGTTTACCACCTCCTTTCCCTGAAAACGAATAACATGAAATCATTTTTTTTTTAGCAATTTTAGCCGCCTCTAAAATATTTTTACTTTCCCCTGAAGTCGTCAAAAATATACAAATATCTCCTTTTTCGCCAATAGCTTCTAGTTGCCTTGAAAATATATAATTAAAATTATAATCATTTCCAATTGCTGTAATATTACTTGTATCTGTTGTTAACGATATAGCATTTATAGCTTTTCTATTATTTTTATATCTTACAACAAGCTCACAAGCTAAATGTTGGGCATGAGAAGCACTACCACCATTACCACAGAATATAATTTTTTTTTTATTAATTTTAGATTTTGACTCTTTAATGAGATTATCAAAAGTTTTTAAATTATCCTTTGAAAAATGTTGAATTGAATAGGCTACATTATTTAATTCCTCTTTAATATTAAGTTTCAGTTTATTAATATTACTTAATTTTTTTTTATTCATTTATTTAAATATTAATATTTAGATTTTATATTATTGTAAACTTTTAACAAACCCTCACTTAAAGTGGTTTTTTTTCTATAACGAGTAAACTTATTTAATGCATTATTATTTGCTAGACTTTTAGTAGGATCAAGTTTATTTTTTTTGCTCATTATAATTTTTGTTTTTTTTCCAGTTATTTTTTGTATCAATTTTACTAAATTTTTTATAAGAATTGTACTTTCACCTCCGATATTAAATATTTTAAAAAATTTTTTCTTATTTTTTGTTTTTAAAAAACAAACATAAATCTGATTTATAATATCATCTACATAGGTAAAATCTCTGTAATTATTTCCCTTATTAAAAAGATAGATTTTTTGTTTTTTTAAAAATGCTTTAAAAAAAATACCAACAGACATATCTGGCCTTCCATAAGGTCCGTAAACTGTAAAAAACCTAAAACCAATACTATTAATTCCGTCTACAAAATTATAATAATATGCCAAATCTTCATTTGATGACTTGGTAATTCCGTATATTGATAATGGTTTGTTTATATTGATTGTTTCCTTGGAAGGAAATATATTTGCATTACCGTATACAGAGCTAGAAGACGCATAAAAAATTTTATTAATTTTATTTTTTTTTGCAAATTCAAATATTCTTAATGTGCCTAAAATATTATCTTTTATAAATATCTCTGGTTTTTCTTGCGAAAGTCTTACACCTGCTTGTGCAGCAAGATGTATTATATAATCAATCCTTTTTCCTTTTATTTTACTAATTTCATTTATATCTATTTGATAAAATTTAAATTTTTTATTTTTTTTTAATAATTTTAATCTCTCAAGTTTATATTTTACACCATAAGATTTACATAGATTGTCTAAACCAATTACTTCGTGATTTTTTTTTAAAAATAAATTTGAAAGGTGAAAGCCGATAAATCCTGCTGCACCAGTTATTAAAATTCTCATATCTCACTTTTATTGAATTAATATATTATTGCAATATATTAATAATTATATGTTTAAATCAATTTTCAGTTATTTTTTTTTTATTCCAAAATTTTTTCCTTATATAAAAAATAAAAATAAAATAAGACCATATTTCGGCTTTCCAAAAAGAAACTATGGTGGTCCAAACATAAGGACAAAAAAAATGATTGAAAGTTTTGGAAATTATTTTTTTTCACCAAATATAATTTATGCTCAATCTTGGTGGGAAGAAAAAGAACTTGAAGATGCTTTATGTTTTTCAAAAAAACACAATGTACCAATAGTTTTTAATCAAAACGGATGGTTTTATGAGGCATGGTATAAAAACGACTGGAAAAAAAGAAATCAAACTTTAATAAAAATACAAAAAATATCTAAAAGAGTAATCTATCAATCAAAATTTTGCAAATTTGCTTCTAAAAAACTTAACAATTACTTTAGCAAAAATAGTTTAATTATTTACAACCCAGCTTTGATAAAACAAAAGTCAAAGTTAAAAAAAAAAATATTAAATAAAAAAAATAAATTTAAAATAATTGTGACTGGAATATTTGGAGATGAGTCAAGACATATTTTAATACCTATTTTAAAATCTATAGATTATTTAGATAAAAGAAAATTATCCTCATTTGTTTTTAAATTAGAAATTTATGGAGTAATTAAAAAAGAAATGAAGAAATCTAAATGGTTTAGTGAATATAAAAAACTTTATGAAAAATTATATAAAAAGGATTTGGTTTCTTACAATGGAAGATACGATCATAGAAATCTATATTATGTTTTAAAAGATGTTAATTTAGCCATTCACGCTAAGTATAAAGATCCGTGTCCAAATGCTGTTATAGAAAAATTACAATTTGGTATCCCACACATATATTCTAAATCAGGGGGTACACCTGAGTTAATTGGTGATAGCGGTTTACCTATCAGTGTTAGAGATGTTTGGAATAAAATGGTTGAAATTGATTATAAAAATTTATCAAAAAAAATTGTAAAAATTTCAAGCAATTATAAAACTTACAATTTAAATGCTATCAAACAAGGAAAAAAATTTAATTTTTTTGACTATATCTCAAGACATAAAAAAATATTTAAAGAGTTAATATAATAAGCTTTTAAAGGAGTGTTTAAGAAATTTAGAAATATATAACTCTTTTAAATATGATCTTGCTGCAAGTAACTCAATATATTTTTGTCTTTTAGCAACTTCATTTTTTGTAAAATACTTATTTTTAATTGACTTATTTATAAATTTTTTTTGATTTTCATAAATAAGTTTAATATTTTTTCTTGATCTAGTTAGAGAATCTTTATGCATATTTATGACGAAATCAAATTTATTAATACCGTATGTATTGAAATTATTTTTTAATAATCTAATGATAAAATCAAAATCTTCATTAATTAAAATTTTTTTATCAAGTTTAATAAATTTAGGAATAAGTGGTTTAAAAAAAATATAACTTGGTAGTGAGCCACAGACCCCATTTGGGTATCCAATAGTATCTATATGTTTGAGGTCACTTAATTTTTTTTTATATTTTATTTTATAATATTTATTTTTTTTCTTAAATTGCATATGTGAATAAACACCAACAATTTTTTTATTTAAATTTTTTTTAAAAATTTGCATTCTGTTGCTAATAAAATTTTTCTTCATAAAATCGTCTGGGTCAAAAAAACAGAAATAGTCATAGTTAATCTTTTTATATCCAAAATTTCTTGCACCTGATGGTCCCACATTTTTAATTTTGAAAAATTTGAAATTTATGTTTTTCGTTTTCTTGAATTTTATATAAATTTTTTTAGCATTGTTATCTTTAGATCCATCATCTATTAATATTATCTCTTTAGGTAGATATGATTGATTTAAAATACTTTTAATACAATTATTCAAAAATTTACTATTATTATAAATTGTTAATATTATTGAAACTTTATACATATTCTGAATTAAGAATTAACATTCTTTAAATCAATTATCTTATCGCAGATATTAAAATTTGAAGACTTATGTGAAACAAAAATAATTGTAGGTTTATTTTTTAGCTTTAAGATATTATCTAATATATTTTTTTCAGTATTTTCATCTAACGAATTTGTAGCCTCGTCTAATATTAATATTTCTTTTTGTTGGTATACTGCTCTTGCAATACCCAACCTTTGTTTTTGACCACCAGATAATTTTAAACCGTTTTCACCAACCAAAGTATTATCAAAATCACTGCATTTATTGATAAATTCATCGCATAATGAAATTTTCTTCACCTCATTATAAATTTTTTTATCTTCAGTATTTTCCTCAATTCCAAGTAATATATTTTTTTTTATACTTTCATTAATTAAGTATACGTTCTGTGGAACATAAGAGAGTTTATCATACCACGAGTTTAATAAATTTTTTTCATGTATATCATTGTTGTCTATTAATATTTGACCTTTTTTAGGTTTTAGTAGTCCTAAAATAATTTTTAATAATGTAGATTTTCCAGATCCAGTTGAACCTTTTATACCGATGATTTCTCCTTTTTTAATCTCTAAATTAAAATTATTTATAATTTCTAAATTTTTATTTGGATAAGTATAATATATATTTTTTAGATTAATTTTTTCTTTAAAAATTAATTCTTTATTTTCTAATTGATTTGATTTTTCTACTTCTGACTGACCTTCAATTTCAAATTTTATTAAATCAATAGAAGCAACAGAGAATTTTAAACCATTATAATAATTAATTATTCTACTCATTGAGGGTAACAATCTCAAAGCACTAGCACCTAAAATTCCTAGTGAGTATAAAATTTGAGTTTGAGTATCTTTTAAAACTATCAAATAAATTAAAGCAAACATCAAACCTAATACAGCAAGACTTTCAACTAAAAATCTTGGAACAATTTGCACAATGTTATATTTTATTACGTTATTAAAATATTTCTCATTAAATTCTAAATATAATTTACCGTAAAATTTTATTTTCTTAAGTATTTTTAGTTCAGCATAAGAGTGAAAAAGTTCATTGATATTAGTAATTTTTTTTAAATGATATTTTTGGCGGTTTAATCCCCAAAAAATTAATTTTTTAGTTACAGATTTCCTAAAAATATAGAGACCAGACAATAAAAAAAAAGTGATAATTAACAAACCATTTGGTTCTACGAATAAAATAAAAACAAATATAAATAAAAGTACAAATAATTCAATTATTAGGTTTAGAAAATTTAATACAGCATTTGATACACTCATTATCTCTTCGGTTAAGTTTCTAATAAGGGTACTACTTGATTTATTTATCATTTCTTCATAGCTAATTTTTGAATATTGATTAATTAATCTTGAGGATATGTTTATATTTAGCTCCTTAGAAAACTTATTAGTTTCCCAATTTAAGTAAACAAAAATTGATCCTTTAAAAATATTAATAATTAAAAATAAAACCAGCAATGTTATTATAAGTTCATTTTGGGTAAGATTTTTTAAGGGACTTAAAATTTCATAACTTAAAATTATACTGTTTAACTTATCATAATCAGCAATTGAATTTATTAGAGGTATGATTAACGATAATCCAAATAAGTCAAAAAAAGTTCCAACAAATAGAAGCGAAATAATATAAAAAATTCTAATTTTTTTTTGAAATTTCAGAAAATATATTAAATTTTTCATTATAAATATTAGTAATTTATTATCAAATATGCATTTAACTTTAAATTTTAATTTTATTTAACGTTATAAACAATTTATTGATGGAAAAAATAAAAAAAATTTTTCTTATCCTTGAGTATTTAATTTCAATTAAATTAAAACAATTCGAGATCATTAAACTATTTTTTTAAGCATTTTTAAAATTTAGATTATTAAAGTAAAATTAAGTATTCTTCTTGCTAAGACAAATATTTATAATAATAATTATCTAATAAGATGAATATTTTTATAACTGGTGCAAATGGATTTATTGGTAAGCATTTACTAAATCATTTAATAAAAAATACTAATTTAAATATATTTATTTTATTAAGAAAAAATAAAAAAAATTCACACCTTGATAAAGTTTTCTATTCAAAAAGAATTAATATCACTTACGGAAATTTTGATGAATTGAAAAAAGTTAAAAAGATCATCTCTAAATGTAGTCTTATTTGTAACCTTGGTTTTCCAAATAAGCTCAAATTTAAAAGTGACATAAAAAAAAAAAAATATTTAATAAGTTTAAAAAACATACTCAGTATTCTTAAAGGCAAAAAAAAATTTAAACTTGTTCATATTTCTTCAAGTGAAGTTTATGGTTTTAACAAAATTACTGATAGAATATGTTTTTCTGAAAATTTCAAAACTTTACCACAAAACTCATATGCAAAAGCAAAACTTGAAGCTGAAAATCTCATTTTAAATTCAAATAATAAAATAATTAAAAACACGATTATTTTAAGACTTTTTAATGTTTATGGATTGGGACAAACTCATAAGACATTAATTAATACTATAATTAAAAAATTATTAATAAATAAAAAAAAAATTAAACTAAAAAATATTTATGATCAAAGAGATTATATTTTTTTGAGCGATGTCATTGATGCAATTAAATGCTCTTTACTAAATAAAAATGATTATGGAATTTTTAATGTATCTACTGGAAATGCTTTATCTGTTAAAGAAATATTTGAACTTATCAAAAATATAATTGGAAAAAAAAAGATTAATCTTTTAGATAGTAAGAATTTAAAATTCTCCAATTTTTCGTGTGGAAATAATCTTAAAATTCAGAAAAAAATCGGTTGGAAACCAAAGCATTCCTCTTTTAATTCTTTTAAGAAAAATATAAAAAAAATGTTAATTTATAAAAATAATTAACTTCTCTTTTTTAAAATAAAAGGTTATTTAATACTTAAATTATAAAAATTTAATTCTATAAATATTTTGAAAATTTTATCTGTATATCCCTATACCCATATTTCATCTTCTGCTTTGCTAATTAACGGTAAAATAATATCAGCAGCAGCCGAAGAAAGATTTAATAGAGAAAAAATGAGTATAAAATTTCCAATCAAGTCTGCAAACTGGTGTTTGGAAAAAAATAATATAACTTGGAAAGATTTAGATGCAATAGTTGTTCCCTGGAATCCTCAGATTAATATTTCAAATAGCTCATCAAGGTGGACATCAAATATTTCTTGGAGAGGTGAGATGCTTTCTGTTGTGCCAGCTATATTAATGAGAGAAATGCAACTTCCTAATAATGAATTTATGAAAATACAGTGGGGAGAGAATAATTTGTATTTTGTAAATCACCATCTTGCACATGCAGCGTTTGGGTTTTATCAATCAAATTTTAATTCATCAGATATTTTAACGATTGATGGACACGGTGAAAAAGAAACGTGTTTCTTGGGTTATGGTGTTAAAAATAAAATTACACAAATTGCATCAATAAATTATCCACACTCGTTGGGTTTGTTCTACGGAACTATTACAGATTTTCTTGGTTTTAAACCTGACTCAGATGAATGGAAAGTTATGGCAATGGCCTCTTATGCAAAAGGAACTAGTTTTGATAAAAAAATAAAAAAATTATATAGACTTACAAAAAATGGTTTTGAATTAGATTTAAGGTATTTCAATTATTATAAGTTCGATAGAGAAAAATATTTTTTTTCAGAAAAATTTATTTCTGAATTTGGAAAACCAAGAAAAAAAAATGATAAGTATAATAAATTTTATTTTGAAATTGCTGGCGCTCTTCAAAGAAATTTTGAAATTATTGCTAAGCATTTAATAAAAATTTTAAAATCAAAATCTCCTTTAAATTCAAAAAACATTGTACTATCTGGTGGTGCAGCAATGAATAGCGTTTTTAACGGTAAATTGGACTATATCAAAAATTATAAAAATAGTTATATAGGTCATGCACCAGATGACTCAGGTGTATCTATTGGATCTGCATTATATCTCTATCATCATGTGTTGAATAAAAAAAGAATTACTAACAAAGAAATTGAAACTAATTATTTAGGACCAAACTATAGTAATCAATATATTTTAAAAATTTTAAATAACAATAAGCTGAAGTATAAAAAAATATCAAATGTAGAGAAATTAATAGCAAGAGAAATTAAAAGTGGTAAAATTATTGGACATTTTTATGGTGCTATGGAATTTGGTCATAGGGCATTAGGAAATCGCTCAATATTAGCAGACCCACGTTTAAAAAATAATAAAGATAGAGTAAACAAATTAATTAAATTTAGAGAAAATTTTAGACCTTTTGCACCAGCAACTTTAAATAAGTTTGTTAATGATATCTTTAATATTCCAACTAATAGGAAAGTAAATTTTATGGAAAGAGTTTACCCAATTAAAAAAAAATGGAGAAAAAAAATTCCTGCAGTTACTCACGTTGATGGATCAGGAAGAATACAAACTGTTTTTAAAGAAAATAATTTAAGATTTTATAAAATAATTAATGAATTTTATAATATAACAGGCGTTCCTGTGCTTTTAAATACGTCTTTTAATTTAAATGGAGAACCAGTAGTTATGACACCCGAGGATGCTTTACGGACTTTTTATTCATGTGGTTTGGATATTTTAGTATTAAATGATTATGTAATTTATAAATAGGGTATGTTTACTAAAAAGACATTTATAATTGCAGAAGCAGGTGTAAATCATAATGGAAATATTAAGTTTGCTTACCAACTTATAGATGCAGCTAAGAAAGCAGGAGCAGATGCAGTCAAATTTCAAATTTTTAAAACTGAGAATTATATAATTAAAAAAGCAAAATTAGCCGAGTATCAAAAAAAGAATGTTAAAACTACAGATAATCAATTTGATCTAATCAAAAAATATGAACTAAGCGAGAACCAAATTGTCAAAATAATAAGATATTGCAAAAAAAGAAGAATTTTAACTATATTTTCACCCTTTGATATATGGGGTATTGATTTTTTAATTAAAAAAAAATTTAAAATTATAAAAATACCTTCCGGTGAAATAGCTAGCTATAATTATTTAAAGTATTTGGCAAAATTTAATAGAAAGTTGATACTTTCTACCGGCATGGCAAAAATTAACGAGATAAAAAGAGCCGTCAATCATCTTGTTAAAAATGGAACCAAAAGAAAAAATATATCAATATTGCAGTGTAATACAGAGTATCCAACACCTGTTGAGGATTTAAATTTGAATGTCATACCTTATTTAAAAAAAATGTTTAAATTAAATATTGGTCTTTCCGATCATTCTGAAGGTATAATTGCTCCAATAGTTGCAATATCTAATGGTGCTAAAATTATTGAAAAACATATTACTTTGGATAAAAAAATGTTGGGACCTGATCATAAAGCAAGTTTAGAGCCAAAAGAGTTTTATAATATGGTGAAAAATATAAGAATAGCTGAGATTTCTTTAGGTTCAAAATTTAAAAAAATTTCCAAAAGCGAAAAAAAAAATATTAAAATAGCTAGAAAATCTATTGTAGCAAAAAAAAATATATTTAAAGGGGACAAGTTTACTTTCCTAAATTTGACTGAAAAAAGAACTGGAAAGGGCAAAGGGACTTTTAAAATTGTAAAATTAATTGGAAAAAAATCTTCTCGAAATTATAAAAGGGATCAGATCATAAATATTTAAAATTATAATGTTAAAAAAGTTCAAAATAGGTTTAGTAACAGTAAATAGATCAGACTTTGGTATACAAAAAGAACTTATAAAAAAATTAAAAAATAATAACAAAATTGATTTTAGCCTTATAGTAATTGGAATACATTATGATAAAAAATATGGAAACACAGTTGATGAAATTATAAAAGATAAAATCGCTATAGATTATAAATTTAAAAATAATTTTAATAAAGACGACAACTTACACGTAGCTAAAGATTTTTCAAAATATGTAGATTTTTTTAGTAAAATTTTCAACAAAAAAAAATTTGATAACATAATTATTTTAGGTGACAGATTTGAAATGTTAGCTGCTGCGATAGTATGTAGGATATTTAATATAAGCATCAGTCATATACATGGGGGTGAAATAACATTAGGAGCTCAAGATGAATATTTTAGACATGCAATATCAAAACTATCTAATATTCATTTTGTTAGCTTAAAAGAATATAAATTAAGACTTATTAAAATGGGTGAGCAACCAAAAAATATAATTATAAGTGGTGCTCCAAGTTTAGAAAATTTAAAAAATAATAAATTTTTGAAAAAAAATGAATTAAAAAAAAAATTTAATATTAATTTTAAAAAATATAATTTTCTAGTAACCTTTCATCCAGAGACCCTGAATCCAAAAGATAATGTAAACGACTTCAAAATAATTTTACAAACAACAAAAAAATTTAAAGATTGTCATTTTATTTTGACTAGTCCAGCCCCTGATATAAATAGTATTAAAATGATAAAATTGCTTAATAAAAAGTATCAAAATATCACATATATAAAATCTTTAGGTAGAAACAGTTATTTTTCTTTATTAAAAGAATGCAATGGAATGATAGGAAATTCATCATCTGGAGTTATAGAGGCCGCAAGCTTTGGAAAGTTTGTTCTAAATTTAGGATTGCGACAAAAAGGAAGAACTCAGAGTCAAAATGTTTTAAACTGCAAATGTAATCAATCTCAATTAATTAAATATATTAATAAACTTAAAAAACTAAAAACTAATAAAAAATTTAAAAATATTTACTACAAAAAAAATTCTTCTCAAACTATTTTAAATTTCATTATTAAGTATTTAAAAAGTAATCAAAACAAAGTTTTTAAAAACTTTTATGATTTTTGATAATGAATAAAAATAAAATAAGAATAATACCTAAATTAGATATTAAAAATGGTACTTTAATAAAAGGTATCGGTCTTGAAGGCCTCAGAGTTTTAGGTGATCCTTACGATTTTGCAAAAAAATATTATCAAGATGGTGCAGATGAAATATTATATATGGATAATGTTGCAACTTTGTATGGAACAAATAATCTTACAAAGTTTGTTAAAAAAACAGCTCAGGATATATTTATCCCCTTAACAGTTGGTGGTGGAATTAAAAATTTATTAGATATTGAAAATTTATTAATAAATGGAGCTGATAAAGTATCTATTAATTCCGAATTTGTAATTAACAAAAAATTTGTAAAAGAAGCAGTTAAAAATTTTGGATCCTCAACAATTGTAGCTACGATAGAAGCAAACAACATTGACAATCATTATTATATTACAACATCAAATGGGAGAGACTTGCATAATAAAAATCCAGTTAATTGGGCAAAAGAATTAGAGCAACTTGGAATAGGTGAGTTAATTGTAACTTCAGTAAATAACGAAGGTCTTAAAATTGGCTTCGATTTGCAAATTATAAAAAAAATTGCGAATAAAGTAAATGTACCAGTAATTGCACATGGAGGATGTGGTAATATTGACCATATTATTAATTTGGTAAAAAAAACTAATGTTTCAGGCGTATCTATAGCAAGCATACTTCATTATTCTTCAATAAAAAAAAATAAGAAAATTATAAATTTCAAAACTGGAAATACAAATTATCTTAACAATGCGAAAGAAAATTATAGAAATTTAATTAAAAAGATTAAAAGTAAATTAAAAGAGAACGGTATTAAAGTTAGATATGAGTAAATCAATAAAAATCCAAATAATAGACTTGAGAATAAATAACATTTTTAGTTTATTTAATTCACTTAAAAAAATTGGCTATAAAAATATAGAAATCATAAACACTTCAAATAAAATAAATTGTAATTTACTTTTTTTACCAGGAGTAGGCAGTTTTTATAAAGCCTCAAGATTGTTAAAAAAAAACAATTTTATGCTAAAAATAAAAAATTTTGTAAAAAATAAAAATAATAAACTTTTTGGAATTTGTTTAGGCATGCAGCTTTTATTTGAAGAAAGTACTGAATTTGGAGATAGCACAGGCCTTGGTTTAGTAAGAGGAAAAGTAATTAAATTTGATCGAAAACTTAGAGTTCCTCATGTAGGATGGGCTCAGGTTATTAAAAATAAAAAAAATTTAAAATCATTTAATTTAAAAAAAAATGGACATTTTTATTTTGTTCACTCATATTATTGTGAACCTATTGATAAAAATATAATATATACTAAAACAAATTACCATAATAAAATTTTTTGTTCATCAATAAAAAACGAAAACATCTTTGGAACTCAATTTCATCCTGAGAAAAGCGGAACGAATGGATTGAAAGTTTTAGAGTCACTTAAAAAATTATTTTGATTTATGAAAGCATTTTATGGGCTACCTAAAAGAGTAAAATTTTGTAAAAAAACTTTGATCTCAAACCAGAGACCAAATTCAACAGTTGAATTTAAAAATAAAATAAATTCTAAAAAAAAAACAATACGTTTTGATAAAAATTCAATCAGTGATACATGGAAGTATTCTTTAATAAAAAATAAAATAAATTATAAAAACAGAGAAATTAATTTACTCAGATTACTTGACAAACATAGGGGAAAACATGGAAAGTATGACTGTATAGTCCCAGGTAGTGGGGGTAAGGATAGCTGTTATGCAGCACATATATTAAAGTTTAAATATGGAATGAACCCACTCACAGTTACATGGCAACCAATTATGAGAACACATTATGGAAACTCAAATTTTAAAAATTGGTTAAAATCTGGATTGTTTTCAAATGTACAGGCTGCAAGGAATGAGGAATTAATGAAATTAATTACTAAAAATTCTATAATAAATTTATTTCACCCATTTCAAACTTTCATGCTTGGTCAAAAAAATTTTCCAGTTAAAATTGCCGATAAATATAATATTCCACTTGTTTTTTATGGGGAGCACGAGGGAGAGCATGGCAATCCAATAGCTGAAAATTTTAATCCACTAAGAAATGATAAATTTTTTAGTTATAGCAAATTGAATGAAATTTATTTGGGGGGAGTAAAAGCAGCTGAATATTTAAAAAAGTATAAATTTAGTTTTAAAGATTTAGAAATATTCTTACCTTTAAATAGAAAGAAACTATTTCAAAAAAAAATAGAAGTTCATTATTTAGGTTATTATTTAAAATGGATACCACAAGAATGTTTTTATTACGCAGTAGAGAATTGTGGATTTAAACCAAGACCCTTTAGAACTCAAGGCACTTATTCAAAGTACAATAGTATAGATGACAAAATTGATGATTTGCACTATTACACAACCTTTATAAAGTTCGGTATTGGTAGAGCAACATACGATGTTTCGCAAGAATTAAGAAATAAACATCTAAATATATCTGAAGGTAAAAAATTAATCGAAAAATATGATGGAGAGTTTCCAGATCGATATTTTGATGAGATAATGAATTATTTAAATATTAAAAAGAATTATTTTTTTAAATTACGAGACAAATTTAGATCACCACATTTATGGAAAAAAATAAAAGGAAAATGGTACTTAAGACATAATGTGAATAAAACAGGAGTAGGGGATTAGTATTTTTCTAAAAATTCTTTAGCTCTTATAAAATCCTTTTTATAATCTATATCGATATTACGATAATAATTATTATCAATAATAATATTTGAATTATTATCATAAATTTTTTTTTTCATTAATTGATTTCTTGAAAATATATATAAAGATCCAGTGGGGTAGTAAATTTTATTTTTTTTATTAATATAAATTTTGCCTTTTATTTTTGATTTTACTTCTTTAACTATTAAAGTATTTTTTTTTGACTTTGCAAAAGTATTAATAGCTTCATTTGTTAGCTTTAAAGATCTTATTGGAGATGTTGTTTGTAAAAGTATGATGTAATTTACTTTTTCAAAATTTTTTTCATACCATTTAATTGCGTGAATTAATACTTCTACTGTTGGTGATTTATCTTGACTGATTTCCTTTGGTCTTACCCAAGGAATTAATAGCTTTTTATGTTGTGTTAAATGTTTTTTTATATTTTTAATATCACTTGATACTAGCACGTGTTGAATACACTTTAATTTTAGGGCAAAATTAACAGTAATTTCAAGTAAATTTTTTCCATTTATTTTAAGTAAATTTTTATTTTTCAATCTTTTACTATTTTTTCTGGCAGGAATAACAATTAAAAATTTAATTTTTTTCAATTAAAGCTTCTTGAGTAGATCGTTTACTTTAAGAATGTCTTGTGGGTTACCAATATCATTCCATTGTTTTTTTAGATTATAAACAGAAATTTTAGACTTAATATTTCTGTTTAAAAAATCTGTCATATTCATAAAAGTATTCTTTTTCAATTTTTTTAATACGGATTTATTGAATACATAAATACCAGACAATATATTAAATTTATACACTGGCTTTTCAGTCAATCGGGTTAAAACATTTTTTTTATTAAAATTTATTACACCGTAAGGATTGAGATATTCTTGTGATGATTTTACAATTGTTATTTTATTTTTCATTTTATGATGAAACTTCAATAAGTCATGATAATTAATTTCTCCAATAATATCTCCATTGTGTACAACGATTTCATCATAATTAAATTTGATGGTTTTTGCTAAAGATCCACAAGTACCCAAAGGTTTTTTTTCAGTTATAAATTTTATATTAATTCCAAAAAATTTTTTAGATTTAATAAATTTTTTTATTATTTCAGATTTGTAGTGAAGTGAAATAACAATATTTTTAAAACCAGATAGTTTAGCGTTTTCTATTATATGTTGAATTATTGGTTTTTCTTTTATCAATAGCATAGGTTTAGGTGTTTCATATGTTAATGATCCCATTCTTTTACCATAACCACCTGCTGGTATGTAAAATATAGATTTGTTTATCTTTTCCTCATAATCATCAGATAATATTAATAATCCGATAACTTTGTCTTTTTGAATGATAGGCACCTGCCAAATATCATTTTTAATCATTTTACTTTTTATGCTGTTTAATTTTCCATTAATAGAGCATTGCAAAGGTTTGAAATTCATTATCTTGTTAATAGGAGATGATAACTTAAAATTTTTAAGTAGTGCTCTTCTAATGTCTCCATCTGTAATAGTTCCAACAAATTTATTCTGTTTATTTACAATTAGACAAATTTTTTTTTGCGATTTTACTAAGCAAGTAAGCGCATCCTTAATTGAGGCATAGGATTTTAATATTGTATCTTTATATTGAATTGGTTTTAACTTCATTTTTCAGATTTTAATTGTCTTTATTTTAAATTTTTTTGCGAGCTTAATATATGCATTTTCATATTTATTTCTTTGAAAAAAAACTACCATGTTCATTTTTAAATCTCTTATATCAGATAAATTAAACAATGTTGTAGACCCACAAATACCATAAACATATATTTTTTTATAATTTATTTTTTTTTGTAAAATAAATTCCTCAGCAATGCTTGGAATATTAAAACTTTTAACATTTTTAAAATTAATTTTATTTGCTCTTGGGTGATTAATATAAATATCTATTTTTTCATTTTTTAAAAATTCTCTTAACCTATTTTTTATATTTTGGAAATTTTCTATCTGTAAATTTTTACAAAATTCTTTCCAAACAGTGCCTATAAACACTTTTAATATTTTTTTTTTAACTTTTTTTTTGTATTTAATTGAACTTGTTTGTCCAAAAGCATCTTCCCAAAAATTTTTTAAAAAAATATATTTATATTTTTTAATATTTTTTATAGGGTAAATCGTGTATTCTGTTGTAACCAATTTTTTTAAAGAAGTTATTGATTTATAATTAAAAAATTTATCTGTTAACTTATAAATTATTTTTTTATATTTAATCTCAGCTAATTTATCAAGTTTATACTGCATTTTTTTATCAAAAAGATTTAGAGATCCATCGCTAAAGAAAAATAAATTTTTAAATAAAATAATATTTAACATGATTTGACCAATCCTACCTATATATGAAGCAATAAAAATATTATTATATTTTAAATTTGATAATTTTTTTTTTAAAAAAAAAATATAATATGGGAATTTTTGACTTATATTTATTTTTATAATTTTTATATTACTTTTATTATTAATAAACTTAGCAACTTTTGCTTTATCATTATTCCAAAAATAATAAATTATATCAGTTCTTTTTTTATCAAATTTTTTATATTCTATTATCTTTATTGCTATTTTTAATTGAAGAGGAGTCGAACATATAAATAGGTTTGACATAAATTTATTATAAAATATTTATATTTAATTAAATCAAATATAAATTAATTTTAAAAAAAACCTACACATAGAAATTTTTTTTATTTTTAATTTTATTTTTATTATTTTCATACCAATTAATTGTTTTTTTTAAAACACTATCAAAATCTTTCTTTGAATTTATAGATGATTTCCAATTTAATTTTTTTTTAATTTTACTTGAATCACATACTAATCTCATAACTTCACTATTTTTAGGCCTATTCCTAAGTTCTTGATTTTTTATATTAATATTTTTCTTATTTGTTATTTTCAAAATTTTTAATATTAACTCTTTAATTGATATTTCCACACCTGTTCCTACATTATATAATTGACCATTTGAAATATTTTTATTGATAATTTTTAAATAAGCATCCACTGTATCTTCAACATAAAGAAAATCTCTAGTTGGTCTAGTAGAACCAATTTTTATTTCTTTACAATTTTTTTTTAAAACTTGATTAATGATTGTTGGGATTACAGCTCGATTTGATTGTCTTGGACCAAAGTTATTAAATGGTCTTAAAATAGTAAGAGGAAGTTGAAAAGATTTAAAATAAGACATAGCGAGTTGATCTGCCCCTACTTTGGAAGCTGCGTATGGAGATTGTGGTTGAAGTTCATTCTTCTCTGTAATGGGAGTTTTCTGTGGCGTTCCATATACCTCGCTAGTGGAAGTATGAACTAAACTTGATATATTATTTTTAAGGCAAGATTCTAAGATATTAAATGTTCCAGTAATATTTGTTTTCAAATAAGATTCCCTTGCTTGATAAGAGTAAGGTATCCCTATTAAAGCTGCTAAATGAACCACAACATCTTTGTTTTTAACTATTTGGTTGATAAAGTCTGCATCACCAAGATCACAAAATTTACTCTCATAGTTTCCATCAGTATCGTCTTTGTCTAAGTCCAGCCAGCCCTTAGAATTTGATGAATTGTATCTAAAAAGTGCAGTAACTTTAAAACCCTTTTTTACCAATGTTTGAGTTAGATGGGATCCAATAAAACCTCCGGCACCCGTAATTAGTATTTTTTTCATAATTTTAATTATTATGTATACAGTTAAATCACGAAAATTATATTAAATTTTGAAAATAAAATAAAATACTAGTAAAATTATTATTATATAAAAATATATGCAAATAAAGTCAGAAGTAAGTGTCATAATACCTTGTTATAATTCAGGTCAATTTTTAACAAGATCGGTAGAAAGTATATTAGGTCAAACTTTTAGAAAATTTGAAATAATTATCATCAATGATGGTTCGACTGATAAAATAACATTACAAATTATTAAAAAATATAGAAAAAACAATAAAATAAGAATAGTAAATAAAAAAAATTCTGGTTTACCAGCGGCTAGAAATTCAGGGATAAAAGTTGCTAGGTCAAAATATATTTTGATGCTTGATTCAGATGATTGGTTAAGACTTGATACTCTAGAAATTTTTTATAATTTTTTGGAACGAAACAAAAAAGTTTCTTATGTTTACTCAAATATTCATTTGGCTGATGAAAAAAAAGGGATTCTAAAAAAAAATTTCAACTTTTTTGAGCAACTTTTTACTAACCAAATTCCATATTGTGCACTTTTTAGAAAAAGTATTTTGAGTACTAAATTTAGATATGATGAAAAAATGAAAAAAGGATTTGAAGATTGGGATCTAAATATTAGATTGGGTGCATCGGGTTTTTATGGAAAATGTATAAATAAGAATTTATTTAATTATAATGTATCAAAGCAAGGGATGCTTCTTAAAAATACATTGTCAAGTTATTCAGAAATTTTTAGATATATTAGAAATAAAAATTATTCAGAATATAATTTTATAAGTATTTTAAAAAATTACATTAAATGGAAAAATACTAAATCGAATTATAAATTATTTTTATTCTTATTTTACAGACTTTTTTTATCAATTTTAAATGACAAACAAATTAATTATTTTTTTAGGAAATTTTATAGATATTCCACTTCCAATATTATGCAAGAAGAGAACGATATTAATTTTAAGACTTTAAATAAAGCAAATAAAATTTTACATGTTATTACTAGTTTGGACGTAGGAGGAGCAGAAAAAGCACTTTATTTATTAATTAAAAACACAAAAAAAAATACAAACCATGAAGTTATATGTTTAAAATCAAAAGGATATTTTTATAAAAAATTAGTTAAATTAGGAGTGAAAGTTCATATTTTGAATATGTACCCAAAAAGATTTAACTTATTAAAACAATTCAAGTTTTATAATTTGATAAAAAAAATAGACTATAATATTTTACAAACTTGGCTATACCATTCAGATTTAATATCTTCTTTTTATTCTTTATTCCTTGATAAAAAAAAAAGAGAAAACATAATTTGGACTGTGCATAACAATAATCTTGAAGTATTTAACATAGGTTATTTAACAAAATTTGTCGTTTATTTATGTGCAATTTTATCTCATATATCTCCAAAAAAAATTGTAAGTGTATCCAAATCTTCAATTAAAACTCACTCAAAATTTGGTTACAACAAAAAAATTTTTCTTCACATTCCTCCAATTTTTGAGACAAAAAACCAAAATTCGAAAATAAAATCAAAAGGAGATCTTTTTCTTAAGAAAGTCAAAAAAGACAATAATACAGTTTATTTTGGTCATTTAGCACGTTGGGACGTGCAAAAAAACCAAGAATTTCTTATTAATACTTTCGGAAAAATAAAATCAAAAAAAATAAAAATATTTATGGCAGGTAAAAATATTAATAAGCAAAATATTGCTTTAACAAGACGAATAGAGAGCCAAAATTTAAAAAATAAGATAGTGCTTTTAGATAACATCGAAAATATTAATCTTTTTTTTAGTAAAATAGATATAAATCTTTTACCAAGTTTGGGAGAGTCATTTCCCTTGTCTTTATGTGAGGCCATGTTAAATAAAGTTCCTTCTATTGTAAGTGACGTTGGCGACAATAGAAATATAATAGGGAATACTGGCTGGGTTTTTAATAATAAAATTAAAAAAGATTTTCTTTTAAAGCTTAACTCGTCGTTGGAAGCAATAAAGGACAAAAATATGTGGAAAATTAGAAAACAAGAGTGTTTTGAAAGAATTAAGAATAATTTTAGTAATGATAATTTAATAAAAAAATATTACTCAATTTGGACAAGCGATCCTTATGAGGCATAATTACTTATAATGTGTGGTATAGTAGGATTTTTAAATTTTAATAATCACAAATTTTCTTTTGATCCTTTAATTGTAATTAAAAAAATGATTAATCAGGTAAAAAGTAGAGGTCCTGATTTTCAGGATTTTTGGAGAGATCAAGATAATAAAATTTACTTAGGTCATTCAAGACTTGCAATAATAGACCTAAATAAAAGAAGTAATCAACCTATTCATTCAACAAACAAAAAATGGACAATAATTTTTAATGGTGAAATATATAATTTTGAGGAATTAAAAAGTTATTTCAAAAATAAGGAAGAGCTACATGGTGATACAGGTGTATTAATTGCTCTAATAGAAAAATTTGGATTTGAAATTGCAATAAAAAAAATTCATGGAATGTTTGCAATTGCAGCATGGGACAATATTAATGAAAAGCTTTATCTTACCAGAGATAGGATAGGTGAAAAACCGTTATATTATAGTATAGACAATAAATTAATTAGTTTTGCATCAAATATAAATTCATTAAAAATGATACCAAATAAAAATTTTCAAATTTGTAAAAAAGCAACCAAATCTTATTTTAAACTAAATTATATACCTAAAAAACAATCTATATATGAAAATATATTTAAAATTCTTCCAGGGAATTATTTAGAATTTGATACGAACTTAAAATCTCACGTTATAAAAAGTTATTGGAATTTAAATGATAATTTAAATTTTAGTGATAAAGATGATATTTTAAGTCAAACTGAAAACGTTCTTCAGAATTCAGTAAAAAGACAACTAGTTTCAGATGTAGAGGTGGGAACATTTCTTTCAGGTGGGGTAGACTCTAGTTTGATTACCGCTATTTCAAAAAATTTTTCAGGAAATAAATTAAAAACATTCACATTAGGTAATGATGACTACAACTTTGATGAATCACAAAGAGCAAAAGATGTTTCTAATTTTCTTGGATTTGAAAATTTAAATTATACACCCACCAAAAATGATGTACTAAGTACAGTACATAATATACCAAAAATTTATGGTGAACCATTCGGAGATAGTAGCCAAATACCAACTATGCTTATATCAAAATTTGCAAAAAATTACGTGAAGGTAGTTCTGAGCGGAGATGGTGGCGATGAATTATTTGGTGGATATAATAGATACAAATATTTCCATACAATTTACCCAAAACTTAATTTAGTTCCACATTACTTATTAAAAAAATTTGGTTTTATATTAAAAAATATTAACCCAATTCTTATTGATAGACTTGTAAAGGGAATTAATATTATTTTGCCTAGTTCTCAAAAAAAATATAATTATGGGTATTCAGTTAATAAACTTGGAAGATTGTTAGAGTCTAACAATTATAGAGATTCTTTTCTTAGTTTAATTTGTAATGAATTTGAGAGCAAAGATGTATTTGTTGACCAAGATATTCCACGATTTGAAATAGAAAACGAAATCAATAATATTCAAGATATTGTTAAACATGATTTGCTTAATTATTTACCAGACGATATTCTTTGTAAAGTGGATAGGGCATCTATGGCTTATGGTTTAGAAGTTAGGGCACCCTTTGTTGATAAAGAAGTAGTAGAGTTTGCACAAAAAATTCCTATTGATTTGAAATTAAAACACGGCAAACAAAAATATATTCTTAAAGAATTACTAAAAAAATATTTACCTGAAAAATTATTTAAAGGACAAAAAAGAGGTTTTTCAGTGCCCATTTCGACTTGGCTCAAAAATGAATTGAAAGAATTACTTTTAGATTATTCAAAAAAAAATATAATTTTAGATCAAAATATATTTAATTTTGAAGCCATTAATATGATAATAGAAAATCATCTGAAAGAAAAGAAAAGTAATGAGAAGTTTATTTGGTCATATTTAGTATTTCAAATATGGTATTTTCAAAATAAATGAAAATAGTTTTTTTTTCAAATTCATCATGGAGTATTTATAACTTTAGAAAGAATCTAATAAAAAAACTTATTAAAAAAGGTTTCAGTGTTTACATTTTAAGTTCAAAAGATAAATCTACAAAAAAATTGAAAAACCTTGGTTGCAAATTTTTTGAAATAAAAATATCAAATAATAGTATTAATATTTTAGAGGATATCATTTTACTTTTTAATATTTATAAAAATTTAAAAAAAATAGATCCTGACTACATTCTAAATTTTACAATAAAACCACTAATTTACGGAACATTTATATCTAATCTAATAAATATAAAATCAATTTGTATGATGACCGGTTTAGGAACAATCTTTACAAAAAAAAATTATATAACTTTAATTGTTATTTTATTATATAAAATTTCATATTTTAATGTTTATAAAGTCATATTCCAAAATAAAGATGATAAAAAAAAATTTCTACAACTAGATATTACAAGTGAAAAGAAAAGCATTTTATCACCTGGATCAGGTGTCGATTTAAACCATTTTAGTTTTAAAAAAAATATAATTAAAAAAAAAACAAAATTTTTGTTTTTTGGAAGGTTACTTAAAGAAAAAGGGATTAGAGAATTTATTAGTGTAGCAAAAAAAGTAAATCAACTTAAATTAGATTGTGAATTTCAAATTGTTGGAAATTTTGATAAGAATAATCCATCATCAATTTCGGAAAACGAAATTAAAGAATTTAAAAAATATAAAAACAATAAATTTGCTGATTTTAAGTCAGATGTAAGAGATGTTATAAAATGGTCAAATTGCGTAGTTTTACCATCTTATAGAGAAGGAACACCAAGGGGTTTACTTGAAGCATTATCTATTGGGAGACCTATAATTACTACAAATGCAATAGGATGCAGAGAAGTTATCAAACATGGTAAAAATGGATTTAAAATTAAAATAAAAGATGCTAATTCACTATTTCTTGCTATTAAGTTGTTTCATAAACAATCAAAAAAAAAAAAAATTGAGATGTCTAAATATTCCAGAAAATTTGTCTCTAAAAAATTTAGCGAAGATAGGGTTATAAAAATTTATGAGAAATTACTCGTTTAACATTAAAAATTTAAAGGTATGTGTGATTGGGCTTGGATATGTAGGTTTACCATTAGCTATTGAATTTGGTAAAAAAGTCTTAACTTGTGGATTTGATATTGATAGAAAAAGAATAAGAGCACTTCAGAATTCAATCGACGAAAATAATGAATTAAAAAAAAAAGATTTTAGTTTAAGTAAGTATTTAACATTTAGTTCAAATTATAAAAAACTAGTAAATTCAAATTTTTATATAGTTTGTGTGCCTACACCAGTTAATAAAAAAAATAAACCTGATCTAACTTTATTGAAAAATGCATGTATATTGTTAGCAAAAGTAGTAAAAAAAAATGACTTTATAGTGTTTGAATCAACTGTTCATCCTGGAACAACTGAGGATTTTTGCATACCAATTATTCAAAAAGAGTTTTCGAAACTAAATAATGTTAAAATTTTAACCAAAAATTATTTTAATTATGGCTATAGTCCAGAAAGAATAAATCCAGGAGACAAAAAAAATAATTTATCTAATGTTTATAAAATTGTATCTGGTTCAAATTTATATAATTTAAATATAATATCAGAGGTATACTCAAAAGTAACTTCAAAGCTGTATAAGGCTAAAACTATTAAAATTGCCGAGTCAGCTAAAATAATTGAAAATTGTCAAAGAGATATAAATATAGCTTTTATGAATGAGCTGACATTAATTTTTGACAACTTAAAAATAAATTTTTCAGATGTTCTAAAAGCAGCATCGACAAAATGGAATTTTGTTAATTTCAAACCTGGTCTTGTGGGTGGTCATTGTATAGGTGTAGATCCTTATTATCTAGCTTACAAATCAAAGACCGAAGGTTATACCCCCAAAATAATCTTGTCAGGTAGAAAAATTAACGATGATATGCCAAAATTCTATTCAAAAAAAATTAAATTTATTATAAAAAAAAAATTTACAAATAAAATTCATAATAAAAAAATTTTAATACTAGGATTATCATTTAAAGAAAATGTTAATGATATTAGAAATTCAAAAGCATTAGAAATAGTAGATATAATTAGGAAAAGCTTTAAAGTTTATATTCATGATCCTTTAATAGAAAAATCTAGATTAGAAAAAATATATCAAAATTTATATGTTAATACTTTTAAAAGAAACTATTATGATGCAGTTATTTTAGTAGTACCTCATAAACAATACATAAATAATAAATTTCAAAAAAAAATTTTTAAATTTACAAAAAAAGATTTTTTAATTTTTGACATCAAGAATGCTTTAAATTCAAAATTTTATAAAGAAGAGCTAATTAAATTTTAGAAATGGAAAAAACGTTAAATTTTTTTTCGTATTTAGTAATTTTATTGCCTTTAGCGTTGGTAACTGGTCCTTTTTTATCAGATTTAATTGTTTCCTCTAGTGCTTTGTTTTTTATTTATTATTCCGTAAAAACGTCAAATTATTTTTATTTCAAAAATCTATTTTTTAAATTTTTTTTTATTTTTTGGTTATATATTGTTTTTGTCTCTTTCTTTTCAGATAATTTTTTAGTTTCATTTAAATCATCTATTACTTTTATAAGATTTGGTATTTTTGTTCTTTTGCTGTTCTATCTTGTAAATGAAAAAAAAAACTTTCTTAAAAATTTTACAATATTTTTTTTAATATTTTATTTAATAATTTTATTTGATAGTTATTTCCAATTTATTTTTGGTTTTAATATTTTTGGATTTAAGTCACCTTCTGCAAATAGATTATCGAGTTTTTTTGGTGATGAAATGGTTGTAGGCAGTTTTTTATCAAGATTGTTTCCTCTAGCACTTTTTTGTATTTTAATTTTATCTAAACAATATACTAAAAAAATTAAATATCTTAGCCCTGTTTTACTGATTTTGGTAGATTTAATTATCTATCTTTCAGGAGAAAGAACATCATTTGCAATTTTACTGATTATAAATATTGGTTTTATATTATTAATTAGTCAAATGAAAATTTTGAGGCTTTTAACATTTATAATTTCAATAATTATAATTAGCTTCATTACACTGAGTAACGATAGAGTAAAAGATAGAATGATTGATCAAACTATGAAAGATTTTGGGGTGAAAACAGAAAAAATTTATTTATTTTCTAATGTTCATCAACAACATTATGAAACTGCATTCAAAATATTTAAAGACAATATGTTAATTGGAGCAGGTCCAAAGATGTTTAGGTATGAATGCTCAGATAAAAAATACTATATTGGAAAGTTTAGTTGTACAACTCATCCACATAACTTACACTTACAATTTTTGTCAGAAATAGGGTTAATTGGTTATTTATTTCTATTAATTACATTAATTTTTACAATTAAAGAATTCTTAATTACTTTTTATTTAAGTTATCTAAAAAAAGTATCGGTAGAAAAGTTTGATTTACAAAATTGTATATTAATTGGGGTTTTTGCTAATTTATTTCCTTTTCTACCAAGCGGTAATTTTTTTAATAATTGGCTTTCTATAATTTATTTTCTACCAATAGGTTTTTATATAATAAAAAAACAATATGGTAATTAATATTTTAATTTTATTAGTTTTAAATGTTATTATTTTGAGAAATAATAAAAAAATTTTTGAATTTGCAGGAATCTTTGATTATCCAATTGAAAAAAGAAAAATTCATAATAATCCAATCTCGTTATCAGGTGGATTAATAATATTATTAAGTTTTATAATATCTATTATTTTAATCACTAATGACAAAAACCTCTTTGAAAACAGTTTGATAATATTTTTTTCTATATCGTTTTACTTAATTGGATATTTTGATGATAAGAATAATATAAAGCCTCTAAAAAAAACAATTTTAAATATATTTTTGATAATTTTGTTTTTGTTGCTATCTAAACAGTTTATTTTATCTGACCTAAAAAGTATTTATTTAAATAAAACAATACAATTAGAAAATTATGGGATTTTATTTACCATGTTTTGCTTCATAACCTTTTTAAACGCATTAAATATGTACGATGGTATTAATGGTCAAAGTGGAATTTATATTTTATTCGTCATTATTTATTTTTTTGTATTAACACAAAAAGAAATATTCCTATTAATGACTATACCGATTTTATTTTTTCTATATATGAATTTTAAAAATAAATGTTTTTTAGGTAATAGTGGAGTAACTTTTGTAAGCTTTATTATATTGGTATTTTTTATCGATAATTATAAGCAGGGTTATTTTTCATCTGTTGAGGAAATTTTGGTTATAATGATTTTACCAGGTATTGAAATGATAAGATTATTTTTTTTTAGAATATTAAAATCAAAAAATCCGTTTTATGCCGATAATTTTCATATTCATCATTTATTGCTTAATTATTTTAATCCATTAAAAGTGGTTACAATTAACTCCTTTTTAGCTATTTCACCTATAATTTTTTATAAAATTTTTAATTATTCTTATTTAGTAATTTTATGTTTTTTAATTCTATACTTTTTTTTAATTTTTTATTTTAAGTTAATTCTTTTAAACAGAAAATTGTAATCTAATATGTTATTTTTATTAAACTTCATTCTTGTCTTGAATGAAAAGTAAAAAAGAAGTAAAACCAACGAAAATATTAAGGGCCTGTAGCTCAGTTGGTTAGAGCAGTACACTCATAATGTATTGGTCCCAGGTTCGAGTCCTGGCGGGCCCACCAAA
>MDTG01345293.1_pt1 | contig 34906 bp, 19 predicted proteins | sample 811421 | NCBI WGS metagenome assembly MDTG01 (sample SAMN05326645, study PRJNA326480) | marine metagenome | isolation source: seawater | place: Pacific Ocean: South East | collected 2011
CTGGTTCTGGTTCAGGCTCTGGTTCTGGTTCTGTCTCTGGCTCTGGTTCTGGTTCTGGTTCTGGTTCAGGCTCTGGCTCAGGCGCAATTTCAACAGCCGTTATTCCACTTGGAGCCTCGACAGCTGCTTTGGTTACTGAACCACCTGAAAGTGCTGTAAGGCTTGATGCATCTCCACCCAGTTGTGTTTCTTTCAACACTGAATTTATTTGCTGATGAAGTGCTAGAAAACGGACCTTGTTTGTTGCAACATCCTCCATCCAAATTTCGAAATTTGCTAAGTACTGATCAAGTTCTTGCAATCCACCACAAATATGTCCAATTGCGAGCATCTTCAGGAGACGGAATGGGTCATTGAATGCATCTAGAGCATCAATTTCAGTAGCTCCAATTTCAGGATTTGGACCCCCTGGTTGCCCCATTGAATCTTCTTGTCCCAAGTAAGTCCGGATTGGATCTGTCCAAGAAAGTAAACCAAAAGGCCCTGACAATAGCCAATAAATCTCACCGCCTTCAACTTCAAGCCTTGATGCCGCCGTCTCAAAATCAAAGGTGGCTTGTTTTAGCAACAAATCTCCGGTGATTGAAAGGAATTCACCAAGGCCATTTAATCGATCGGTTTCTGCCAAACGATTTATCAAATCACTAGAATCGGTAATTCCGAAGTATGCAGCAGTTTCGTCAACCTCGATACCATCTGGAAGTACTGCGCCTTGGATTTCCTCATCAGTCATCGTGGCCGCCTTATACTAAGCGCAACGATGGCCATTAATAGGTTGACGCACGTTAACGCCGGGCATGACCAAGTATGAACTTTGATTGCTTCACACTCCAACCATCTGCCTGCAGTCTTGCTAGAACACTTTGTTCGGAATCGCCAACAATCAAGCGCTCTTTGGATGCCGCTACCTCTTTCTCGAAATCTGCCTTTTCATCAGGCCCAAATAGATCATCAAATGAATCACTTGCTTTACGTCGGCGGCTCTTTTGTTTGGGTGCCGGTGTGCGCTTTGTTTTTCGAACTGCGGGTACAGATTCTGATGTTGCAGCGGTTTTTCTTGTCCTTCGAACAGGCTTTCCACTGTCATTTGCTGACACATTTGTTACACGCGCCTTCCGTGTCGGGACTGGATCAGTAGATGGTGTGGGAGTTACCCGAGTTTTTGATGGCGGTGACTTGGTGGTATTTCTTGATGGTCCAGCAGGACGCGAAGCCGATGATGGAGGGCCTCTTTCAGATGCTCTACCGGGGGGGCCTCTCCTCTGGGCAGGGGGACCCCTTCCACGAGTGGGTGGGCCCCTTGCTACATTGCTTTCCTGATTCGATTGAGATGAACGTTCTGCAGTAAATGACCTAGTCGGCGTTGTTGCCATTGATGAACCAAAGGGATTCCAATCATCCTCGTCTTCGTCATCATCATACATATCATAATCATCCTCATCCCAATCTATGTTGCCATTTCTAATCCTGCTAACAACTACGAAGAGGAGGAGACCAATCAATAAGGCGACTGAACCGTAAACAATTAATTTCACAGAATCCTTCATGGCTCCTGAGTCATCTTTCTGAGAATCCTCAGATTGGGCTGGACTGCATCCATTTTCATCTACCAAATCAGTATCACGCCAGCTTGTTCCCAAACAGTCGTCGATTTCATCAGGTACACCATCATCATCTTCATCTGGTGGCGGAACATATGGTTCCGGGCAACCAGCGCCCCCTTCTCCTTCTAAGACTCCAGGTTGACCCACACATTGATCTCCAAGAGTTCCGGCCGAATTATCTCCAAATCCATCATTATCTACATCTATCCATTGAGATGAGTCATCAACTGCCCAATCAATCTGGTCAGCCCACCCATCGCCATCTGCATCGGGGCAACCAAGAATAATTTCCACACCAGAATCCTCTGATGCTGAATTATTCGATGTGCCTACTACTTCTGGACAAGAGTCTGGCCAACTTGCATCAAGGAACCACTGTCCTACGGTACCTTCCCTAGAGGAGTTCCATTCCGCATCGGCCCAATTATCACCGAATCCATCGCCATCTGTGTCAGTCCATTGTGTTGGGTCTGATGGGAAAGCATCTACAGCATCTTCAACCCCATCGGAATCGGTATCTGCACCAACAACGATACAGCCATCGCTTGTTACGGCGGCTCCCTCTGTTGTATCTGGACAAAGATCCATATCGTCTGTAACTCCATCACTATCAGTATCTCGTTGTGAGGGGGCACATCCATTAGCGTCAACTAAAGCATGATCCTCTGGTTGGGTATTGGGGCAAGAGTCCCACAAATCTCCATTTGTATCAACATCGTTTACCCCATCACCATCGGTATCGATATCTGTCTGTGTAAGGGAGCAACCAACCTCATTGACTGTTTCATTTTCTGGTGTTTCAGGGCAAATGTCGAGATTGTCTTTGACACCATCTGAATCTGAATCAATTTGAGAAGGAGAACATCCCTCCGCATTCGCGATTTCATTTTCTGGTGTTTCAGAACACAAATCATCTTCATCAGGAATATTGTCACCATCTTCATCGCCTTGTGGCATAGGACAACCGGGACCAGGTACCCCAAGAAGGGCACCTGCAACCTTTGGACAACGGTCCCAATCGCCAACAGGATTTTCACCAAATCCATCACCATCTTCATCTCTCCATTGGTTAGGATCATCGGGTAGAGCGTCACCCATTTCGTTAATCCTTAGGCCAGTGTTTTCATCAATATCGTAACTATAAATGTTTGAATGGCCATCTCCATCAGTATCAGTACAACCACTCTTGTCAACCGTTGAATTGCCCCATATAGTTGGACAATCATCGGCATTGTTGCCACTAATGTTGTCACCATATCCATCATTGTCAGTATCCATATGTTGAGTCCAGTCAAATGGGAAGGCATCTCGATTCCAAGCATCTACAGAGTCGTTGTCACCATATCCATCTCCATCACTATCTGCCCATTGTTGGTAACAATTTTGGCCACAAATGTTCTCCTCGGATTCATCATCAGGAGCCCAAGGGTAAAGATCTGCGCAATGTAAGCCAGTGGCTGCACATTCTGTTCGATTGTATAACCAACCTTCTGGATTCTGTGTGGAAGGATTTACAGGGTCCGACCAGCCATCGCCATCACTATCTAAACAGCCATTTCTATCTTGATAAGAACTACCATCTAAACCAGGGCATTTGTCGCCATCTGGGGCACTTGAATTATCGCCCCAACCATCACCATCTACATCTTCCCATTGTTGTGCATCGAGGGGGAATTCATCATTGTATGTATTCACACCACAACAATCTGGTCCAGAATTATCGTAATACCCATCACCGTCTGTATCTATTGCTTGCATCCAATTGGTTGGTTCGCGATCGCCGTTCCAGCCGGGTTCCCCCGTCGGATCCGACCACCCATCACCATCATTATCACCACATCCGATTGCATCTCTCCAAGATTTACCAAAAGCTACACAATCATCAACTGCATTTGCAAAACCATCTCCATCTGCATCAGCACAGCCATAGTGACCATATTCACTGTAGCCCTCAATTGAAGGGCATTTGTCAACACTCGGCCCATTCGGGTTGTCTCCAAATCCGTCGCCGTCTCCGTCGTCCCATTGGCCTCCAAGATTTGGTAATTCATCGAGATGGTTTGGGATGAAATCTCGATCTGAATCGATTAGGCGACGCTGAATAAACAAATCACCACTATTCGAAGATGGTACTGAAAACAACAAATGCCAACTGCCATTGTCTTCGACAACAGCGTCCATTGGGAATTGTGTAAATGGATAATTTCCAGAACTCGATGTACCCATCAACTGAATTGGGTTGTGGAAAGGTAGATCTGCAAGATAATCGGTGATGATTCCATTACTGGTTGAACATATGTAGCGATCTGGAGAAGGTGTATTACTGAAAGGGGCTCTATTGTATGTCGAGTGGGAGTCTGTCAAAATTACAACTAGTTCGGGATCTGGACACGATATCCGAAGGTCACTTGCCGAGTTGCCATTAATCAATACATAATGCCCGTTCCACTCACCAACATCTGGTTCATATGGATACACAAATCCATTCGATGTGAAATGAGGGGTGCCAGTTTGATTACTTGAATCAAGAGGGCTTAATCCAACAGAAACTGTTCCGTTCTCGTTGTATCGATGTTGCCAAGTGGACTGATTGTCCTCAAACAAAATCTCTAGATTACTAGCAGTATTCTGTCTGAAGATGGCCCTTCCTGTTTCGTCAGTCGCATTTGAGATGACTGTCATGGATGATGAAGACCAATCTTCTCCTGTGCCATCGTGCCATTCGGTGACCAAACCAGAGGTGTTGTGTCTATACATCAACACGATGCTACCATTTTCGGCCATGATTGCACCAAATTGGTTGCCATTCGCTTCGGTTGCCAGAATCGATTGGTCCCATGTCGAACTAGTCTGAATAGCTAGGTGGATTTCATGAAGTTCTGAATCTCGCCAAACAATATGTGGGGTTGAAGTTGAATCGAATAACAACTGAATATCTTGCTCAATGTGGGCTCCTGATGCGACGATTTCGGACTCAAAACCAACCGCATATGTGTTGCCTACTTGGAGTCCAGTCTGATTGGTATACGCCACGTATTGAGTACCACTTGAGACTACTGAAGAATGTGCAATCGCTGAGCGGCCAGTGGAAGGAATAGCGATACTACCATAGTGATCTCCAACAGGGAAAAGGGATTCACTTTCGACAAAAGTTCCACCTCCAGGGCGTAAGAAATTAACTTCCCGGGAGGTTTGGTCGAAGTTTAGACCATCTGTCACAAAGATTGGTTGGCCTGCAGGATTCACCGCCATGGCTGCATCAACAAAGGTCCCTGCGAGATGTGTCAAACTCCAAGGGTCTGCTGAGGTCTGCAATTCATTTGGACGCTCAAGGTGGACGAAAATATCTCCATATTCGTGTAAGAGCACATGTGTTCGACCTTGCGCATCAACGGACAAATCGATGCCCTCAATATACCAAGTCATCTCTGGCGTGACTCCTAACAATTGTGCGATAGGAATGTCACTCAATTCCCAATCGCGGGTTTCCATGACGATAATTGTACCCCCACCACCAAAAGTTGAGGCATTAGTACCTGTTTCAGTACTCGCGTAAATGAACTCGTGTACTCCATCACGATCAGAGTCCCCTCCTGCGGACAAAATTTTGCCGAATCCGGAGTTGGCGTTTGATACTTGCAAGAATAGATGGTCCGCACTTCGATCAACAAAATCACCGGAGTGTTGGCCTTGCAAAATTTCAGTTCGCCCCTGGCGGTCCCCAATGAGGAAATCAATCACTCCATCGTCATTAATGTCACCAGCAGGTTGGATATTCAAGCCCCAACCATTCTCTGATGTCATCGAATAATTGGCCTGCTGCGGGAATCCTGAAGCGCCACCATGGTAAATCCAAATTTTGTTGACGGCCATTTCTGAAATGGCAATATCTGTGTATCCATCATCGTTCACATCACCCAAAGCGCTGACTGAATGCCCGAATAGGGTCCATTGATCGATACGAGACCAAGTGGTATTGGCAATATTCGAAATCCCGTTTGCACTGCCAAGGTGAATCTGTGCTTGGCCGCGTCCAGAAACCGCAGTCACATCATCTGAACTACCAATTGCAATGTCGTCGAATCCATCACCATTGGCGTCACCAATGCCTGCAATGGCAAATCCAAGTATGACATCTGTTGTATCACCAGTAATTGTTGTTGAAATTCCCTGGATGATACTACCACCCTCAATCACATGCACTCGACCCTTGTCGTTGTCTGAATTGGACCAGCCCAGCTCGGTGACGAGCATGTCTGAATATCCATCACCATTGATGTCACCAGCGTGTTCAACCCGTGAACCGAAATGGGAATCGATTGTATCACTGGTTCCAACCCAAGTTGGATTTGAAATCAAACCAAGAGCAGAACCTGTGTACAGAAACACCGCGCCAGTTGTATTTCCTGACGAATTAGTTGCCAAAGGAGAACCAACCAGCAAGTTGTCATAGCCTGTACCGGTTGAATTCCCAACAACCGCCAAAGAGGCTCCGAATCGTGCCCCTTCATGTGGGCCGAGGAGTGTTACATTCGACGATGAGGCATATCCTGTAATCGAACCATAGTGAATATGCACTGCGCCCGTATCGTTTGCGTATCCTGGTTCACCATAAGTCAAATCACTGAATCCATCCTGATTGTAATCTGCATCTGCGTTTGCATCGGTCCCAAAATCTGTTGATTCACTAGTTTCCAGCAACAAGACAGGTTCGGGAGAAATTCGGCCACTATCTCGGCCTGTTAAGTCTCGAACAATGCGCAACCCAGTGCTATCATCAATTCCATAGACTAATTGGGCCCGAGAAGATGAATCAAGGTGATGCCCCAAGGGTTGTCCAATTCCTGCGCCTTCATCAACCACTGAGTACGTTCTTTGGTCACCATCCAATGAAATGACTCCAAGACGATCTGTTTCCTGATCTAAGTAAGCGAGGTGAAGAATATCATCTGAGTCGATATTCAGGACGAAATCTGTTCCTGAATTAGATGTCCCTGCAAGAACGCGGTGATGCCACCATGAACCAAAGAAGCGGACCAAATGGATATCGCCATAAGCCTCTTTGTAAGCTATCGCAATCGAGCCATTGCTGTACATTGCAATCTGTGGTTGGTCGAGAATTTCGACATCATCGACTAAGGTTCGCTTCAACCAGTCATCGCCTACTTGTGGGGTGTCATCATTTTCCCTTGCGATATGGAGAGAATTCTCAGGAGACCCTGACAAGTAAGCAATCCGAGCAAGTCCACGATAGTCAATGACGATTGAACATTGTCGACCAAATAGGCCTTGGTTCGCGGAGTAGGGGCCATCGATAGTCTGTCGAGTGATATCTCCATCTGGTGAAAGTGTGAAGAAATCCAATGAGCCATTGGCCGTATTGTGCCCGCAGGCTTTGGCAGTTCCATCAGGACCGATGGCAATATCAAAATGGCCGATTGTATCATTGCTGACCAAATATTCCATCCAATCATCTACACCGCGTGTCGACGTCATTTCCCAGTCGGAACCGCCGTCTGTAAACACGGAACCTGAAGCTGATTCTCCCCACCCAGAAGAGGGGCCAGAAAAACTGTCAGTGTATTGCTCATAATCAGTCTCTTCTTGCAAAAATGATGGTGATGTTGCTGCCAAAGGCAAGAGAATCATCAGCAGAGAAAGTAGGATACTTGTGTATTGTTTGCTGCTGCGCATGAACTCGACCCTAAAGGGTCGAAGAAGTCAAGGTTCTTCAGACAACCGATTAGAAGTCCATTTCAACTTCTGGCCCAAGCCGTGGTTATGGGCGAGTCCAGATGGCTGCTTTGTGCCGATGGTGAATGGCCACCTGCGAGCGTGTGGGAGCCACTTTCTCAAGCATGTGAAACCATCGTGGGCGTTGATGGAGGAACCGACGCTGCACTTTCTCGGAAAATCTCTGTCAACCTCGCCACTGGAGATTTTGATTCCATCACAGATTCACAGATTAAACGGGTTTCTTTGCCCGATCAGAATGCCTCAGACTTAGACAAAACCCTGAATTATGCAGCTAAGAATGGGGCAGATGTCGTAGATATAATCGGAGTTGAAGGGGGAGAAATTGATCACCAACTCGGAGTGTTTGCAGCTTTGATTGAGGCCCCTTCAGAACTGGAAATTTACATGCATATGTCCGAGCATGTCGTGATGCGCTGTTTGGAGGACTTGGAACTAATCTTGAATGAGGGGACACAGTTGAGTCTGTTTGCCTTCACATCATGTGTAAATGTCAGCATTTCTGGGGTTGAATATCCGTTAGATTGCGAACCACTCGCGTTCTCAACTCGTGGATTGCACAATGTGGCACTTGGTGGCCCAGTTCTCATCGAAAGCGATGGAGCCTTAGTGGTCGTCATTTCCGCACGTTGACAGAATAATCATGAGTTCCAGGATCACCCAAACCGGAAGCCTTGGCTTTCTCAGTGATTGCAGCGGAGGCAACGGTTTCTTTGAATGAACCTCGCTTGATGAGAATGCCCCTCTTCCATGCCGTCCATGGAGAATACCCTGGTAGTAATGCACGCCATGTAAATGGAACTCTGCCAGGAGTAACACGATTAACAACCTTCGTTATTGAAGTCGTGCAAGTTGCTGTCAATGTGTTATACCACTCTGGTTTGTCTGCTAATTGATTTGTCCTTTGCATCATTGCTTGGAGCATGGCTACTTTCTTTTCAGGCAATACATCACAAGGGTAGAGTTGGACTTCATTTCCTCGAGCATTGGTTCTTACTCCGAGTAAATCTCTTTCAGTAGCCCATATCAGTATGAGTTCAAATTCATTCCACAACCCCGTCCAAGGATGATATTTCTCACCTTTTTCTCTACGTACTTCAAAGGAAGCCATGAGATATCTTTCATCGGAAAATTCAAAGCCAACCATCGTATGAGCCATTCCTCTTATTTTGTGGAAATAATCGACAACATACCATATCCCTTTTAGCTCACTAATCTTGAATGACCAAGAATCCCAGTTCTCATCAAAGTCCCTAGTTGTCCTCCATGTGAAATCTCTACGATTATGCAATATTACATTGTCACCATCTATCTCAAATCGCGCATTTTTAGAACAATCAATTGCCCAATCTCTATCGCTTCTAGCCTTCTTTTGTCCTGCAGTCAGTAGCCAGAAATTGATGCTGAATACAAAAATTGCGGCACCGAGAAAAACAACAACCCACAACTCCATGATTACTCCTCTTCTACCCGCGGTGCCCTTTCAGAAAGCAGAATTGAAATCGGTCGAGTTTCAGGGATGTTGCTGAGAATAATCTTGACTATCACGGCCATTGGAACGGCCAGAATCATACCCATAATCCCCCACATCCAGAACCAGAATGCGGTGACTAAGAGCAGGACAATTGGTGAAATGTCAAGACTAGAACCAAACAATTTATTCTCAACGAATTGACCCCAAATCTGTTCTTTGACAACCAAAAGGACGACCAAAAGAACCGCTGAAGTTGGTTCAAGCAACAGGAAGCCGAGAATTGCTGGTGGAACCAATGCCACCAAACTACCAATGTAAGGGACATAACTCAGCAGGAAGGTGAGCATGCTCCACAACAACCACCCAGGAATTCCCATGGGAATCAAAATCATTGCAGTCACAACACCCGCACCAAAACTAACGATTGTTTTCAAGATGACATAGCGATACACACCCTCGCCAATATCATTGAGAATCACCTTGAGGTTCTCTTCGACATCTGAAGGGTATGCTGCAGCGAGACGCTTGGGCAAAGTTTCGGCCTCAAGGATGATGAAAATGAGGAAAACAAACACGGTCAGCATCAGAGTGGCAAAACTGCTAATTTCACCAAACAAGGATAGAACTGTGCTCTCAAGTTGAGAACTGGAAATACTCAACCCCTCAAATGAAATTGTGAATCCCAAAATGACGGTTCCTTCCCATTTTGCGAGGAAATCATTCAACTTCTCTGAATATTCAGGGATCCCTTCTAGGAACGTTGACATATCTTGATACAACCACATCCCAATCAAAATGAATACACTGGCAAGACCTGTGACAACGAGTGCGTATGCAGGGAACAAAGGCATGCCTCGATCATTAAGCCAATGTGCACCTGGCGCGAGAAGGAAGTAGATGAATACAGCAATGATGAACGGCTCGATTACAGGCCGTAGATGTATCAATGCAAGGACTAGAATCGTCAGGAAAATAGCACCATGCGATAGTGTCCGAAGTCGGTTGCCGAATTTAGTAGAAAACATCCCCATGCTTTCTGGACACTCGTTACACGTTTGAAATGGACCCTTTGAACTAATATTCAATCGGGTGTTTCTCATTCCTCAAAAGGTTGCCAAACGTTCTGGGAAGAGTCCCACCAGTCAACGCTACCATCTGGCTGTTGGCGCCAATGAACTCCTGACTCATCAACATAGGTGGGCATACCTTCGCTGTCCGGTGCGATGGGTATTGAGTCCCACAAGTCCTGCTCCCTCTTTTCACCGGTAAATCGAGAACCAGCAAGTAATCCAAGGATTAGAGCCACAATAAAACCACCTGAGCCAACCATGGCAATCGTTGCCGATAGGCTGTACAACATTGGAGTCGGTTCGTATCCATCCCCTTCAGATACTGACGGCCAACGCTCCGGATCTCCACTTGCATTCAGAACATCGAGGCTGGCATCGGGAGCTGGAGGCAATCTGATTACATTCAGAGCCACAGTAGTTGTCCTTCCTTGAGGGCTGGTTAGTGTAGTTCGTATTTTGTGAACACCTGGGCCCCACATAATACAATCAAGGCTCTCTGCATCTTCAAAATAGGTCACTTCTTGTTTTGGATTGATAACTTCCCAAGAAATTGACATCTCTGCAATTTCAGTGTCTTCCTGCGGCAATATCTCTAAATCACAAGGGGTCCCTGTTTCAGTACTTCTTCCAGTGTAGTTAATGGTGAATGAGGGTGGAGGATGTACTAGAATCTCAAAGGAGATTGTCTCTGTAGCGGTCATGCCTAATCCATTTCGATAGTGCTCGACAATCGTATATTGACCAGCCGGCCACCGACTACAATCCAAAGGAGTCTCATATTCACCTACCAACCATGGGACGCCCTGAATTGAAACCGTGCCCATTTCTTCATAATATGCTCCAACTAAATCAGTGGAGACTCTATGAATTAAACATGTGTCTCCGGTGAATATCCACTCTTCAGATTCTAAATCCATAGACAATTGAGGGGGTGTCAAACTAGCAATCAATTCGTATGTTCCAAGTTCTTCATCATGAACAAGTAAACCAGATTCTGCATCCCAAACTCTCAACCAAATCTGGAAATCACCATCTGCCCATGCCTTGATTGTAGTATTCAGCAGCATAGATTCACCACTCTCAAGAGTTGTATTGTTCCAAAACGAGAGGGATACATCATCGTTCAGAGCAATTACTTCTGCTGCAACCATGGCATAGGGTGCATTTGTTCCAATAGATGCTATTACACGCACCAAATCCAGTTCACCATCATAATTCTCATCGATTTCAAATGCACCAGATGCTGCCACCGTGATGTGACTATCATCTTGAGCAGAAACGATGGTTGTAATCATAGGAAGTAACATGATTACCGTCAATAGCGTGAGTATCTGCTTTCTCATCAATATTCACCTCCATCTAGTAACGTTGATTGCGAATTAATTTCCCTTTTCTTTGATGCTTTAACAGTGAACAAAGTGACTAAGAAAATGAACAAAGGCCAAGCGAAAGTGAGTAGGCTTGATGTTGGGTTAGATCCCATAAGGGCCAGTTGACTACGGACAGCACCATAGCCATCAGAGTAGCCATCTCCATTGCTATCAGCACAACCCTGGACATCGATTGTTGAGGTCCCTGGAACCTGTGGACAATCATCTCTCATCCCACCAATTGAATTGTCACCATAGCCATCTCCATCTATATCAGACCACTGGACACGATTTGTTGGGAACGCATCCGCTGGACCATCTGGAGAAGCTAACCACAAATCATCCGCGTCAGAATATCCATCACCATCTGTATCCGGACAACCAAATCTATCGATAATTGATACACCAAGTCCAGGTTGTGCGTTTGGACAACTATCGGGTTGGTGGCCTTCAGGATTATCACCGAATTGATCTCCGTCTGCATCTTGCCACTGTGTTGCGTCTTGCGGGAATTTGTCACCCTGGTCAGACCAACTGTCACCATCTGTATCTGTACAACCAAATCTATCACCTCGACTTGTACCAGGGGTTTCTCGGCAGCGATCACCCTCAAATCCAGTTTGTTCGTCACCGAATCCATCACCGTCTGTGTCCTCCCATTGTGTGGGTTCATCGGGGAAAGCATCTGCAATCCCTGCAGGGTGAGGTAGCCAACCTAGCTCGATATTTGGATTGCTTGCCCCATCACCATCTGTATCTGGACAACCCCACCTATCCAAGGTACTGGTTCCCGATGTAGTGACACATGAATCTGGTCTCCAAACTCCATCGCCCTGATTGTCCCCATAACCATCTCCATCAATATCATGCCATTGCGTATTGCATAGATTGCCACAATCAGCATTCAAGCCACCAGGGAAAGCGTCAGCAAATCCTTGTGGGTGAGCCGGCCATTCGAGATCAGGATTCGAATATCCATCACCATCTGTATCTGGACAACCATACCTGTCATACATGGAGGAACCCGGCTTATCGTAGCAATAATCTGGTTCATTTCCACTCAAATTATCGCCGTAGCCATCACGGTCATAGTCAGCCCATTGGGTCGCATCATCAGTGAAATTATCGGCTTGCCAGTCGCCTTGGCCGTTGTTATCACCGTAGCCATCGCCATCAGTATCCTTCCATTGTGTTGGGTTGTCTGGGAAATGATCTGGATTCAAACCGGTTGCATTGTCACCGTAGCCATCACGGTCACGGTCTGCATGTTGGGTTGGATCTTCAATGAATGCATCCGCTCCATCAAATTGCCATGTCCAGTTACCACTGGGATCAGACCAACCATCTGAATCAGTATCTGGGCAACCCATTCTGTCTTCGGAAGAAAATCCTGTATCTAGTGGACAATAATCAGGTGTTGTTGCATTTTCAACAAATTGTCCTACACCCATTGCCTCATGTGATTCATTCCATTCCCAATTAGCCCAGTTATCTCCATAACCATCGACATCGTAATCAGACCACTGAGTGTCATCTTCCCAGAAGGCATCTGCCCCGTCGTTAGTTGTCCAAACTGGACCCCATTCCCCCCAATTATCTGGATCGGACCAACCATCATTATCTCTATCAGGACAACCAAAGCGATCCTCTAGAGAATCACCAAACTGAATTGGGCATTGGTCGCCATTGACTCCATTTGGATTATCGCCATAACCATCAAGGTCTAGATCAGCATACTGAGTTGGTTCATTTGGGAATGCGTCACCCCAATCTGACCAACCATCACCATCACCATCAATGCATCCGTCTCTATCTTGGGTTGATGTTCCAGGGGTATCGGGACAGTCATCATTTCCATCAGGAAATGTATCCTGATCTCGATCCCTGTCGTCCGTATCGATATTTGCAGTTATTGTGTAATCGTAATCATCTTCGCAATCTGTACCAGAGGAGCGAATCTGAATGTACCAAGAGGTGTTTCCATTCGGAGTCCCTGTTCCACCCCAAGCTGTAGATGCTGGGTCGATATCTACCGATGTTGATGTTGGTCCACCATCACTTTTGATGGTGCGTTCTAGTAATTCATCACCTGCAGAATTGCGGAATTTAACCTTGCCTTCCCAATGGTCGGTATCTCCAAAAATCCACCAACCACAGTCGTCACCTGTACCTGCGCCCCATGTCGCATCTACACTGATTGATACTTTGTCACCATTAATCAAATCAACACGCCAATAGTCATCTTGATCGCCGTCGGCATTTACTGTACCAGTACCACTACTTCCATCTGTCAAAACAGTCGCAGATGCCATGTCATCATCTGCAATCACTGAAGGCATACATGCGAGCAAAAGGCTGAGCATGACAAAGGCGGCGGCGGCGCGCTTCACAACCATACCATGGACTGACATCGGGTGCCGGAGGCACCCGCACACGTAAGGCTGTTGCCCTAATGCAATAACGAATTTTGCGACATTTTGTCACATTTGGGTATTATCATCTGGACCCCATTCACTTCGAGTTCTATTCAAACCGAGGCGCTTTGCAAAAAGGAATCTGAAATTGAGCCAACCATCGCCCCAAGTATTGATTTCTGCATCGCCAACTCGTATACGGTAAGGTACGCTCACCTCAACTGCTTTCTTTTTCCCAAAACAGCGACGGGCATTGATTTTCATCTCCTCAGATAATGGCATCCCATCATGTGTAGGGCGCATTTTCTTGTTTTCCATAATGTCTTTCCAGAAGACCCACATTCCACTCTGAGAATCATGTATGCCATACCAAAATAGCATGCGAGCTGTGACTGACAATCCCCAATTTCCAAAACCATGTAAACCGGACATTGCACCTTCCTCTGCACGACGCAATCGATCACAGGTGATGAATTTGAGATCCTCTTCAACCAACTTTCTGACCAAACCAGGTACTTCTTCACCGGGATAAGTGCAATCTGCATCCAACGTTACTATAATTTCACCAGGTGCCAATGCAAAACCAGTTCGATATGCGCGACCATACCCCTTTCTTGGTTCCAAAACAACCCATGCACCTTCTTCTGAAGCCAATTCACGAGTGCGATCACTTGAATTGCCGTCTACCACTAGAAAATCGAGTTTTTCACACCATCCATCGTTCGGTATTGAACGAATTGTATCCACAATTGCGGCTTCTTCGTTACGTGTTGGAATTACAACCGTAACATGTACTGGAAGCTTCCCTGACATAGCATCCCCACTATGGCGGAAAAGGGACCACGATTTGAATCAACCGTTTCGAAGTTAAAGCGGATTATTTGAAAGGAAGGGGCCTCCAGCCACCCCTGAGGGTGCATCTTGCATATCGCAATGTTATCTGGGGAATACCCGCCTAGATGGGGGGGTATGGGGTCCACAGTGTTCCATTTAGCAGGGGCATTGGTAAAACAAGGGCATAGAGTAACTGTGATTACTCGTCGTGACAAAAGTGTTGAAAAAAATCCCAAACGAATCCCACAACAAGAAGGGGTATCGGTTCTTTCCGTGAAATGGGCGCCATTGCCTATGGCATTCACAGTATCTTATGGGAAATGGGCACTTCGTAAATTGCTTAGAATTCACAAGAGAGATCCATTTGATGCTGTACACATTCATGCTCCTATGATTTCTTGGAAAGAAAAGCAATATCGCTTGGTCCGTGAAACAGTTGGGCCAATTGTCACGAGTCTGCATGGATCATGGCTTGGAGAAAGAGATGGCATGGTTAGGGCTGCAAAATATGGTGAAGCCGCTGTATGGAAAAATCCGAATGATTTAGCAATACTTCTAACTGCTAAACATTATGCAAAATATGAGAGAGCTGCAATCCAAGAATCAAGTATCTGTGTTGCAAATTCAGAGGCCACTAGAGAGGATTTTAGGGCAAGGTATGACCCCCCAGAGAATTGGAAATGTGAAGTCGTCAGATGGGGAGTTGATACAAACATGTTCGTGCCTCTTGATCGAGATCATGAGGACACTATGTTGGCACACGAAGAAATGCGCCAAAGGTATGGTGCGCCAGATGAAAATGCTCTTGGAGGGCTTGCAAATACAAGTACTCCACTAATTCTTGCAGTTGGACGATTAGTGGCGAGGAAAGGGTACCGAACTTTGTTGAAAGCAATGCCTAAGGTGTTAGAAAATAATCCAAATGCGCATCTTGTAATTGTGGGCCGTGGGCATATGAGAAGAACTCTATTGCGTCAAGCGAAAAAACTGGGTGTTTCAGAATCCGTAACTATTGAATCTGGGCTTCCATTTGAACAACTCGCACAATTGTTCAGAAGTGCAGATTTAGTCGCCTACCCCTCATACTATGAGGGACAAGGATTGATACCACTAGAAGCCATGGCTAGTGGTACACCAGTACTAACTGTAAATGATGGACCATTGCCCGAAATGGTCGATGATACTGTTGGAGCGCTGTTTGATATTAACAAACCAGAAAGTCTAGCAAATGCAATTAATGAAATTCTGAGTGATTCCGAGGCAAGGGAAAGTATGGCCGAAAATGGGAGAAGGCGGGTGCTGGATGAGTATACCTATGCTCTGAACGCAGAACGTTATTCTGAATTCTATTCTACTGGGATTTAAGAATCTCCAAAATCGCTCAATGCAGGTGGAGCTTCAGCGTCCATATTTGGTTCACTAGGTGCAGTTTCTTCCTCGCCCAATTCAACATCCCCAATTGAATTAAGTCCACTGCCCCAGGATTCAATTAACTCCAAATCTGCAGCCAACCTTCTCTGGCTGCTTAGTCTGTAAAATCCACCAAGCAGAATTAGGATCAGAATTATCGCCACGAGAGCGATAACGCCAGTTGATTCCATCAACCCAAATATTCCTGGCAGACCAGCCGCGTGGTTGACATTGAGTTGCTTTTGAACAACTGTTGAAGATGTATCTCCATCCATTGCCCAGACCTTGATTACTGCTATTTCTTCCGAACCAGGATTTGTTTTGATTGTGCCTGTGAATATTCCATCTCCAGGGAACTCATCTGCTCCACCACCATCATCATACAACTCGAACTCAACTTCTTTAGAAACATAATCAATCCGCCCTTGAACAATACCATTTGCCTGTGTTGTACCATCTGGATCTTGAAGAACAACCGATACAACAAGAGTGTTCGAAACGTCGCCTTCTAATTCCTGTATGTTGGTTTCTAACTGTGTGAGAATTGGATTTGATGAACCGACTGTAATATTCACCCAAGCCATATCAATAACACCACGTTTATCGCGTACAGTTAGAGTGAATGTATGCGGACCTGGAGAAAACCAATCTGTTGTTAAATTGTCATTAGCAATCTCTGTTGGACCCTCGGAAGTCACTTCATGCCAGAGATACTGCATGATATCATCGTCGGCATCCCACGATTGTGTGCCATCGAGAACCACTTCTTGGCCGGGGATTATGTAATCACCCTCTTCTAAAGATGATATTACTGCATGGGGACCAGTTGGGCGTACATGCAAGGTCTGGTATTGAGTTCTTGATAGACCTGTAGAATCTGTAAGTGTGAATGTTAGATTATGGACACCAGCAGGCAGATGGCTGTTATACCAATACTCATTAGTACCATTTTCGATTATGTTTTCAGAAATTAAATCACTGGATATATTGACCCAAAAATTATCTCCGTCTGAATCAAAAGATTCGCGGAAATCAAACAAAACTGGGCCGTCGCTATCAACCTCGACACCTTGAATTGGGCTAGTCAGTACAAGTACTGGTGCACTTTCTGAAACATCAACCTCAATGCTAGATACTGATGGAGGGTTAAATCCGTCATCTACTGTAAATGAAATGGTTTGACTACCCGCAGGCAATCTTGTTGTAAAGCCCCAACCAGTACTCAATGCCCCATTAATCAAACTTGAATCCCAACGAACAGAGACACTGTCGGGGTTAACCACTGGTCCCGATTCACAAATGTGTCCAACGGCCCAATCTGAATCAAACTCTGAACAAGGAATGTCCCAGTCACCACTACCTTCAGACTCAAAGTGAATCAATTGACTAGAATCTGTTTGGAAATCACTGTGACTGGAAATCATTGCTGTTGTAGGGGAATTTTCAACAATCAATACTGCCGAAGTTGTTTCCCAAACTCCAAGATGTTCAACCCTATCATCACTTACCGACAATTGGATTTCATGTGTGCCAGTTGGTAGCCGGCCGCTCCAAACACCATCACCATCATCTTCAAGAGTGCCTATGAGGCTACTGGACCATGAGTAAATGATGCTGTCACCTTCTGGATCAAATGTGCCAAATGCATCTAATTGAACTGTAAATGCTGATGTGTTTCCAAGCCGATTTATCGAAAATATCGGGTGAGGTAATTCATTGACGAGTTCAATTTCATAAAACAAATCAACTGGAGTATTTACCCCATCTGTGACTGTGATTGTATAAGTAAACGAACTAAGCGTTTCTGGTGCATCAAGGAAGGTTGAATTCCATTCCATTGGGCACGTTTCAATAGCACCATCATCCGAACGATATGAAACATCTATTCCACATAGAATTGTATCTCCTTCAGGGTCGGTGCTTCCGGTCATATTGATGTGTAGTTCTGAAGTTCTGAATAAACGAAGGGTGCCATCAAAGTCGACCTCTGGGTCGGTTGATATATCAATGACTGGAGGTAAATTACGCAACTCAATATCTCGACTTTCGTTTGCACAATTTCCATTATTGTCACATACTTGTAGGGTGATGATATGTTGGCCATCCGATAATGTCAAGCCGGCTCCATCGTTGACTGAAAATATTGACTCTGAAGCAACTGTACCATCGATATTGGATGACCAAGTGAATGTCATAGGGTCATCATCTAAATCCCATGTTTGACTTGCATTGAAATGAACAATTGCACCACTACCAAACAAATCCTCATCCAGAGGAGTATCCCAAACAATTAGTGGTGGTTGATTGGATAGTTGAATTTGACAAATGACTACTGGAGACGAGAAATTAGGTACTGTATTAGTTGGAATCGGGATAGGTGATTGGGAATCAAAACGCTGCCCATCATATTCACAACCAATCCAGTAATCCGTCCATGAACTTGACCCTGTCCAATCTGTTTTTTGGGTTGAGAATGGACCCAATATAGTGTGCCCACTATAGGGCATTGTGTGAGTTTGACTGGATTCATGTTGAGTGAATGAGAGATTTACCACTGCATTTGGTAATCCATGATTCTGCTGATTAGTGGCCCATACATGCATTGTCCACATTTCATCAATCAAACTCCCAACGCCAACATTCAGATTCTGCAAAGGAGCTGAATCTATCCAACGGAGAGTACTAGGTTGGCCAGTCATATCGAAAGTTACTGCTGAACCTTGTACAGAATGAGACATGTTGACTACAGAGTCGCGGAAATTGATTTGACCAGTACATCCCGACATGTCAACATTATCTGCGATAACCAAATGCAGATCTGAAAATTCAAGACAATTTGTCCCTGAAAGAACTGAATCTTGCAGGGAACTTGTAATTTGATTACTGTCACCATTCCATGCGAGTCCGCTATGAGAACCACCCAATGACAGATTAGAAATGCGTGCCTCTGTGTCAGTTAATTGGACAACAGGACCTGTGCGATTTGCCTGCACCTGTAAGCCATGGAAATCTATCCAGCCTGTGAATGTTAATCCACCATTATCGGCCTCAACCGCCAAGCCACTATTGCCTGGATCAGTAATTTGAATATCATGTAATTGTAAATCTATACTATCCTTGATGTATATCCCGCCCCATGCATCGTTACTAGATGAACAACGAGTGCATGATACATTCTTTGAACCTGAAATTGCATCATTTGCCTTTTCAAAATATAAACCAAAACCATTCTTTGGTATGGTGGCTTGATTGCCATTCTGACTACTCGATAAATCGAACAATTCAACGTTGCTACAATCATAAACATACAACCCATTTAGGCCGTTGTTCGTTACTGAAATTTCTGTTACATCTGGGTGTGATTCGCGTAAATAAATTCCATGCCCACTATTACTTGATGAGGACCAATTCGAACCCTGTAAACTGGCTTTAGAAAGGTAAATTCCATGTCCAACACTGTTGGAAACGCTGAGATTTCTAATCAAAGGTGCCCAATTTGCACTTCGAATGAACATCCCGGATCTGTCGTTTTGAGAGAACGATGTTGTAGCACCGTTATTACTCAAAGTTAGGTTATCAATAATAGTAGCTGAATCAATCATATACCCTTTGAAGCCATTACAGTCATTGTTCAAAGAACGTGAATTACGTAAATCAATACCACTAGTGTTAACTCCAATTCCAAATAAACAGAGTCCTGGAGTTTTTGCACCGATTTGTCCTGAATTGCTAACCTCAAGGTTATCGAAAACTGCATTCAATGGAGTATTGAAATTACTTTTGTTATATTGCTCAACAAAAACTCCTCGGTACATACTGTTGGTTACGGTTGTATCCCAAAATGTTGGACGGGTACTGACAGTTGGATCATTGTGCTGAATCCAAATCCCATTATCTGATCTGTCGATAGAAACATTGTCGAATAAAGCAACACTATTTTCCACCCAAATACCTGCGGGAATCCATCCTGAACCAGAGCCTACTGTTGATACATTACTAATGCTCAAATCCCTTAGGAAACCTGATGATGAACCCCACATGTTAACTGCACGAGATGTCAAATTTTCAAACGTCGCGCCGAGCACCAATGGGTTACTACTAGCCCCAATTGAAAGTCCGATTCCACACCGCCATTGATTGTTGTTACAGAGAGTAGCGACATCTTGACCTCCGCCATTGATAACTAGCCGTTGGATTGTTGGGTCTGCATTATCAAACATATCTATGCCCACATAATCCGCATTATTTATTGTGACATCATTGAGAGAAGGGTTGCTGTCATAAATTGAAATAGCCCACTGAGCATGCTCTACGACTACATGATTGAGAACGCTACCGCGCCCCCTACTAGTCGCATTGAACCGAATTCCGTCATGATAAACTGCATCTGTTGATTTCGTTATCAATACTGGATTTGTTGCTGTTCCAGTTGCATCAAGTTCCCCTTCAACGTAAAGTCGAACTCCTTCACCAAATGCAACAGTGGTTCCTGCTGTGATAACCAATGTGTCGCCAGCTGCCACTGTAAAATCACTAGAGAGGGTCATGGAACCCGACCATGTTATGGTTGCTTTTGAGGCATTACTGATTTCATTACTTGATTCAAGAGGGGGGGTAAATAGAGGAGACAAACTGACAATCAGAAGCAGCAAAACCATGAGGTTTGCAGCCTTAGTCTGCCCTACCATGTCTCAATGCTAGCGAACATCCCATTGAATGCTTTCGGTCTTAAGTTCGTCCTTCAAAAGAACTGTGTCACAATTCTCGATGCATTCGAGCAGTCAAAGATGCCGCGGCATTGGGACATTCTGCTCGTCTGAATCGAAAAATTGATTCCCTCCAAAAAGTCAACTTTTGATCGGTACTCAAATAACCTTTCCAAAACCAAATGATTGCATCTAAACGACGGCCTGCAGCCCTATCCAATGGCAATGGAATCTTATGTAAATTTTCTAATGTTGTGAGCGCGCCAAGAGAATTAGTTCGGGCTTGTGCTTGAACTAGGTTCAACCCAAGAGACACCCGTTGTATCGGATCTGTTGTGCGACCAACCAATCGACGCATTGCTGCTTCCGCCTCAAATTGTTTTGAGCTTTCATTGGTAGCAAAGTGATGGTTCTCAATATGCAACATTCTTTCAATTATTGGATCACTATTTCCTGCAATTTTAGATAAATTTTCTCTTACTGATATGGCAATCTGGTGAGTGTCATTTAACAAGGCTATTCTGTGTTTCAATATTGCAATTAATACAATCGCTGATTTTTTCTCTTTAGGGTTAAATTCTGCTAGATTCAGTTCCGATATTTCTTTCTGAGCAATGGATACATCATTAATCTCATCTGGAAGTCTATCATCAATTAGAGCCACTATTCTTGATAGTTTCATACGTGCAGCATCTGACTTTGAAAGTGAGTTCATTGCTTGATTTTCTGCCTCATCAGCAGCTCTTTTGTTACCTTGACTACGATATAACCTAGCTAGTAGTAAATAATCTGGCTCAGGAAGATCATCAAGATATTCTGAGGCGATATTAAATTCACCCCTCTCTAGAGCCAAGTTGGCAGCCATTCTTCGTAATTCATGAGAATCTGGTAGGAGGTTCAAGGCATCATCTAGGAGACTTGCTGTTGCTGAACTGGAATGCATAAGAGATTCCTGATTTTCAATAATAAAATCAGTGGTATCTTCTCCACTCATAGTTCGATGGTAAGCCTCAAACCAACGTGCCTCCACATCTTGAATACGAACCCAGCGTTTTACTGCTTCGCGATGGATTAATTCCGGATTTTCTGATGCTACACGACGTACATTTCTAACCAGATGCTGAACTTCGACTTGGCCATTTGGCCATCTCAGTAGAGCCGCATCATCAAGAATTGAAATCTCAAAGTCATGAAGATGTTCGCCAGACACTGGCCGTGGCTCAAAACTTAGTGAGTCAAGATCACTCCGAACATGCTTGGATAGATTAGCGAGAATTGTGTTCTCTACAAATTCTTGAACTGCATTACTAGCCTCAGGTAAACAGTCATTTGGAGACCAAAGATGTAAGGCAAGTGGGTGACCATCTAGAGCCGCACACACATCCGCAGTGATATCACTATCAATTTCATTTCCAAGCAACTTTTGAGCCGCGTCCAAACTGATTCCTTCCAATGTAATGTCAGCTTTGAATGGGCTTGGGGCTCTCACTCCGATGGCTACTGTCACATCTGAATCAATCAATTTCTGCAACAAGTCATACACTCCTTTTCTATGCCTTGAATGGACTTCTTGAACTTCATCAACAACAACATAGCCACAAGTAGAAAGCATCTCTACTTGTGTTTCCAAATCGTTTGGTGGATCCGAGGTGGCGAGCCACTCTGCAACAAGTCCTTGGACATCCATTGTTGAATTCATGGTGACGTGCTTTGTTTTGAAAGAAATTGCTTTTAGTAGTGCAGATTTACCAATTCCAGGAATCCCAGTCAACACTACAGAACCTTTACTCAACATCGATTCTATTTGTTGTATTTCTGATTCGCGACCATACAATCCCTCAACTAGGTTTCTTTCCTTTTGAGGCCCATTAAGTGGCATCAATTGAGAAATTTCCTTTCGCCCTAAACTTGTGATGTGAATTACCGTCCTTTTACGAGACCCACCTCCAATCACATGAGCCTGACGAGTTTCAATCAATCCTTTTTCCTCAAGACTCTTTAGCGGTTCATGCAGAGCACTACGAACCAACCCTAAGGAATCCGATAAACCTGGTAAGGAAAGGTCTCTAGGCACATCCCATGCAGTTAACATCTCATCAGGAAAACGAGCCAAAAGACGAAGAATTCGTGCCATTGACTCGGGCAGCATGGAAGTCCCGGAACCTCTCTTGCACAAGACACTTCACCCATATTGTGCTTAGTTTTCGAGTATGCGAACATACTGTCCAGCAAGCGAGGATTGATTGATGGTGGCGTTTTCGGGTAGTTTGGGTGCATTGATGTCTGTCAATCCGTCATCACTTCACCTTCCCACGCAACCAGGGGTATATCTATTCAAAACAGAGGAGGGAAGAGTCCTATACGTGGGTAAAGCAACACATCTAAGAGATCGTGTGCGCGCATACTTTGCGAAAAAACCTGACAGAGAAATGATTCCAATATTGATTACAAAGGCTGACCGAATAGATTGCATAGTAACCAGCACTCCTGGAGAAGCATTAATCTTGGAAAGGCAATTAATTCGAGAGCACAAACCTCGTTACAATTCATTACTCAAAGACGACAAGAGTTTTCCTTTCATTGCACTTTCAAATGATGAAGAACCAAGAATATTGTACACACGTCATCCTCCAAAGGGTGCTAAACTTTGGGGACCCTTTCCCGAGGCTAAGGCTGCCAAACAAGTTATCAAAATCCTGAGACGTTTTTTTGGAATACGAGATAAAAGAAATAACATCCCATTTGGGTACATTGAATCTTCGAATTTTGATTACACGCAGAGAATTAATGCTGTAATTTCAGTGCTTGATGGTGATGCGCGATTGCTGATTGAAAGTTTACAGAAAGAAATGGACGAACATAGCGATAACTTGCGCTATGAGGCAGCAGCTCAAACACGAGATATGATTGCTGCTGTACAACATACAATCTCGCAACAAATAATTCACTCAAGATTCTATCAGGAATGTGATGCTGTTGGTTTTGCAAATCAAGGGGACTTGGGTACAGTTGTTATGCTCTCAACAGAAGGTGGTATTGTTGTAGGTCAATCCCAATATCCTCTTATGCATAGAGGAGATATCTCCGAATCAATATCTAGGGTTTTGTCTGAGCATTATTCCCAACGACGGCCACCTAAGACGATATTGGTCCCCGCACCCATAGGTGAATGGATGGAAAACTGGCTTTCGGAACGGCGTGGAGCAAAAGTGGTAGTTAAGAATCCTCAGCGGGGTGAATTGACTAAATTGAGACGCATGGCGGATACAAATGCAGAAGCACAATTGCTTCGGTACCAAAGAAAAGAAAGTGGTAGTCTTGAACAACGTGCATCCGATGATGGCGCAAAAGTCCTCGGAATGAAGAGTTTAGATCACATCGTCTGTTTTGATATGGCCCAATTGCAAGGGGATGTCCGTGTTGGAGCTAGTATTTGTCTGAAAAATGGGAGGCCTGAAAAGAAGGAATACCGGACCTATATTGTCAAGGATCAATCTATGGATGATGTGCGGATGATGAGACATGTAGTCGAACGTTGGGCAAGGAAACAAAAAATGTGGCCTGATTTACTATTGATTGATGGAGGTATTATTCACCTCAAAGAAATCAGTTCATTATTGAGTAAAATGGATTTGAGTGAGTTGGTACCTATAGCTGCACTCGCCAAACGTGATGAAACGATTCATCGCATTGACCATGAAGACTTAATTCTTGATAGGCACGGAAGAGTGTTAATTTTTGCTAGAGACGAAGCGCATCGATTTGTCAATAATTTTCACAAGAAGAAACGGAATAAAAAGAATCTATCTGATCCATTGGAAGCGGTGGAAGGTCTCGGAGCGAAGCGATTACAAGAATTATTGCGACACTTCGGTGGACGGAAGGGAATTGAACATGCTAGCATAGATGACTTGGCTAATGTGAAAGGAATTGGACCTGCTTTAGCACAGAGAATATGGCGAGAATTACACTAATAGAAATCGTCCCAAGATTCACCAGCAATATTCCCTTTTTTATCAAGGCCACCAAATTCGCTCATCTCAGGTAAACTACCATCTGCATAGGATTCTTCATTCAATATTGGAGATGGTAGGTCGAAGTTCAAGTCTGATACTCTTTGGCCCACTCGCTCAGATTCCTCACGCGCTTTCTTTCGTTCACGCTTTCGTTTTTTACGACTTCTTCGCCAAATAAATAGAAGTGCGAATAAGCCAAAAATTACAGAAAGATAACCCATTAATTGACTTAGAATGTAATCTACTCCGACCAGCATTCGGAATGAAACCGTATCTGAGACTTCATCACATTCCTCGTGAGTATTTGCCGTACAAATTGGCGCATAGTAAGTCAAAGTTTGAGAACCATCGCTATCAGATAATTCGCCACGGCCCATATCGCTCTCAAATTGTGAAAAACGAATGCCCCATGGGAGTGTTATTCGAAGTCTTACTGATGGTGATATAATCCCATCCTCTGTTTCAATAAATATTGCCGCAATATCATCCGCGACAATATCTTCGCCGGGTGGCACTTCGACACCACTCATTCCATTTGAGGCTAAGATTGATTTTTGCCAAAGTCCAATAGTTGATTCTACGGATTCTTCTCCACCAAATAAATCACCAGTATATTCAACCTTGAAATCGACTTTGGAAATTTCAATTAATATTCGAATTGGACGATAATCAGATAGTGTACTGGTAGAATCCAAACCCAGTCCATCGACTTTTACTGAAATCGAAATATGCCCTGGATTCTCGATCAATATATCCTCTTGGTCACTGTTAAGTTCTTGCAGGGATTCCTGAATCTCTTCATTCAAATTGTTCTCTACTATTCTGGCAACATCATCTGCAAATCTATTGATGCCTATTGCTGACAACTCAAATGGTATATCTTCATCAACAATAGGGACTGTGATTGAATCCTCTAGCGGACCCAATAATCCACCATCTACTTGATCTCCAAGATGAACAATTCGGCGAATCATATCTGAAGGAATCGCTTCTATCTCCAAATTATCATTATCCTCAAGAATGCTGTCAGGGACTCCTATTCTATGAATCAAAATTTCAGCGCTACCTTCAGCAGACATTTCTACAGTTTGACTCCACTCATTGATGTTTAAATCCGAAAATATGGTATCTATGTTGACCCCTATACAGGTACTTTGCATTGGACCACAAATCAGGTCAACACTATCCTCACTACAACCAGATTCACGGCAAATTGAATGACGCCAATCATATGGTTGTTGTCCGGTGAAAGAAAGCGAATGTGTATCCTGTTGACCCAATATGTGTTCAATTGTGATGCGACTTGAATCGCCCTCCATTGATCGGATATAGCTTGGAAGAACTATTTCCAAGTGGATATCTGCCTTTGGTAAGTCTGAATCAATCCAATTATTCAGATCAGGAGAATCAAAATCCCCTCCAACCCTAACCCCATTGAGTAATGCTTCTCTATCTTCAAGGGTAATTATTGATGGGTCATAACCTAGTAAGTCTATATCGTACTTATCAGCCAATGCAGAAATAAATGTACCAAACTCTATATCAAAAATATTTGATTTTGTTTCCAGATAAACTGGATAAGTTCCATTCATTGCATCCTCACCAAGAATACACCAGTAACTTGAGGAGGGTTCTGAACAAGTAGAACCTGGTGTATGCTGGAAGTCAAGTCCACCTGAATTGTCTGCCATGGTAAATTCAAACTCATCAAATGAAACGTCAGTTGGACTATATTCCATAATGATATTATTCAATTCATCAACTGGAATTCTGGATGCAAAGTCCTCACTAATATCTGCTAAACCAGAATGATGGGCTAAACGTAATCCATCGGATGTAACCCAAGGAATCGATATCCTTTCATCTCCGAAATCCCATCCCCAGTTACTGAGAGTTTCTCCACTCACATAATGGAGAGCAAGGCGAAGTTGAACCATTGTTGTTCTTTCATCATATGCATCAACCAGTATTTCAAATCGTACTCCACGATCATTATCCAAATCAATATTCACTGGTTCGGTTGTAGTGGAACGCCGACCCATTGTAATCGAAATTGATTCGTTCAGCCATTGTTCGTCATCAGCATCCTTGTGATTTACAGTCCATCGACCATAACTGTATGAATTTCCTCCCGATGTGGCTGCTATCAAATCACCACTATTGCTGACATCAACTAAAGTTCCATATGTGGGTGGTACAAACTCGTAAGATGCTAGATGTCCGGGGAGAGCTGTCAGATTCAAATCTGTTCGAACCGTACTCCCCATAGTCAAAAGGCCCTGATATGTTCGCTCAATATCAAATCCTGAGGATGCCAACCCAATCTCCGCAGGGTCGATGATAATCGAAAGAGTAGAGCGGAGACAAATTGGAGGATTATATGCATCATTTGGTAATCCAGCTACTTCATCTGCACTGTCAAAATCTTTGTCATCTGTACACTCAATATTTTGATCTTCATATGTCATTTGATTTACATAAGTTGTTTGAACATCAGTAGTTGTGCCAAATCCATTGTTAATCAAACTAGATACTGTCGAGGTCACAGAATCTGACAGTACGTCTCTGACAGATCCTTGTGGTGTTGGATAATCAAGATAATTACGAATATAATCGGCTGGAATGCCATCAGATTCAGAGTTAGAACCATTTCCTAGAGGGAGGTCTTCCAGTAGAACATTGTCTCTCCGTATTTCGTGAACTGCCCACTCAAGTGTGACAGACATTGTAGTTGCATTGGCCATATGCACATTGTAACGTCCTTCAATCCACTCTTGTGACGCTGTTTCGTCATCAGCAAAATTGTAATCGTCGCAGATACCAGATGTACTATTCCAAGTTTGACAAATTGTATTGACTACTTCTTCATTACCTGCACCGGGATCAGCAGAAACTGTTTGAAGACCACAGGGTAACAATAGAAGGACCAGAATTAGCCAAGCCATACGGGTCCCATGTGCCTGCATCGAATTGGTTGAGATTGTGCTGGTTTAATTGGGTAGTGGCTCGACGAGTAAGTATGGCCAAGTCTCGTTCACCCCATGAGCGCTTGGAAAAATCATTGTTAGACTTCCATCAAGGGCAGTTACCAGGACCAATTCCAAAGAGGTGGGAGAAGTTTTCAGATCTAGTCATACTCCCTGAAATGTCATTTCCTGATAGATTGTGGCACCATAGTGAAGAATTATGGACAATAGTTGCGGAAGCACTTCAAGTTCAACGCGTTGCAATTATGGGCGAGGTGCGCGGCCAATTCCGAGAGAGTGGAGTTAAACTATTGCGAGGAGATGATGATTGGATTGTCCGCAGGGAGCATGGTATTGAATTTGGCTACCATTTTACCAAGTGTATGTGGAGCGCAGGAAACGTCACTGAACGTGGTAGAATAGCAAATGCTGATTTTAGCGGAGAAAACGTTCTTGATTTATATGCAGGTATTGGATATTATACATTGCCATTTCTCTCTGAAGGAACGAGAGGGCCAAATGGGCAACGAGGAAAAGGGCGTTCTGCAAAACATGTTGTTGCCTGTGAATGGAATCCAACTGCAATTGAATGCTTACGTTGGTCATTGAATCAAAATGGTGTGGCTGATAAATGCACGATAATCGAGGGAGATAATCGTGATGTGAAATTTGAAGCTATATTTGATAGAGTAAATCTTGGTCTTTTACCCAGTGCAGAAGAGGGATATGGCAAGGCAATAGGAGCACTGAAACCGACAGGTGGGACACTGCATGTACATGGATTGGCAATTGATGGAGAAGAAGAAAAAACAGCTCGAGAAATTGCTGCACAATTAACTTCTCTAGGTAACTTTGAATGTGAAGTCACTAATATTGAATATGTCAAATGGTATGCTCCACATAAACGACATATTGTTGTGGATATCACCGCACGCTGAGTATCTTGTTAAGAACCGACTTTGATTCCCACGTGCATGGAACTTGGGATTCAAACAGAAGCCCTCGAATTTGCTGCGCCAATCATGATGGGGTTTGTTGGGGGAATGGTAGGCCTGCTAACTTTGTTTACGGCAATACGTTGGAATAAATCACAAGAGGCGATTCGTAATTTGTGGACAAGAACCTTTGTCGCCATACCATTGCTAATCCTGATATTTTCTATGCTAGAATTTGGAATAATCACATGGAGTATCTTAGTTGGATTCTTTGCAATTGCTGCACACAGAGAGTACTGTATAGGCATTGATTTTCAGGACAAATGGATGCAACGTGTAGGTTCTTTGACATTGATTGGATTGATAATATCGGCTGTTTTATTGAAAGAAAACCAATATCTCGATTGGGCTGGCGAAGAGGGTTCAGGACTTCTTGGTTTGGCCTTATTCATTGGTGCATTTGGGACATGGGCTGTGCCCATTATTCAAGATAGAAGTGCGAATATAACAAGAGATATTGGCCAAGCATTCATCGGATTTGTTCTAATCTGGTTCTTCCTGCATAGTATATTCCTATTGCATCTAAATTCAATAGGTGCTGGTGCGTGTATTTTTGCGATTGTTAATGTCGCTATAACTGATTCATTTGCACTAATTTGGGGCCGATTGATTGGGAAACATTCTTTCAGACCAATTCTATCTCCAAAGAAAACTTGGGAAGGTGTTTTTGGGGGAGTGATTTCAGCCGGTATAGTTGGATACTTAGCACAACCACTACTTCCTGAACTTGATGCTATGGTCACAGCCCTTCTAGGAGTAATTCTAGCAATTGTTGGTACAACTGGTGACTTGATGCTGTCATCCATAAAACGCGACCTTGGAATCAAGGATTGGTCACAAATGCTACCCGGACATGGTGGATTGCTAGATCGAATTGACTCGTTTATTCTTGTCGCACCTGCAACTTATTGGATCCTGATATTCTTAGGGTCCTAATTCTAGCATTGCATCAACGGCAGACTCAATCCCTAGGTCGGAAATTGGGCCGCCTCTCCTCAGATTTAGACCGATGCCACCCAAAAGTGCAAATGCCCAAATCCAGTAGAGAATAGACAAAACATTGCTTCCAATTTCTTCGACATTTTCACCAAATGTATTGCTTTCAACTGTTTCATCAGATGAGGCGACAACACCAATCATACGTATGGATACCAAGTGGACCTCCTCAATTGGTCTATCTGGGCCAGGAGGAACATTGCCTATACCGAATGGGTCGTTTGAGGTTGGAACTGTAGCGATTGATCTGACATGCGACATACCATCTCGAACTATTCCGAAGGTAGCATATCCTCCATCAGTTCTTTCTTCTGGGTCCAACTGATGTTGTTCAGTATCACAAATGTAAAACTGGCTTTCTGCACTATCTTGATCCTGGCCTCTCGCCATTCCAATTGCACCATCAACATGGCTCATATTTTCATTGTGCTCAAGAGGAATCGTCTGCCCACTTCCTCCTGAACCACAACCTGGACTTGTTGCAGGGTATGTGCCCAGTGTTGTGCAAAGAGGGTCCCCTGACTGAGCAACAAAATCATCAATCACTCGATGAAAAAATATTCCATCCCAAAAGTTCTCTTCTGCGAGCATAATGAAATTGCCAGTTGTTATTGGCACCCAATTGGGGAATAATTCAATGACTATTTTTCCCTCAACTTCAGAACCTGCTAAGGAAGGAGTATACCTCACAGATAATTCCACAATAGGGTTCCCTGAACCGGGTATATCCATTGGACTACCTTCGAGTTCGGGACCATCTGTCCAAGTATTTGGATCAATTTCATTTTCAGTCCAATCCGTGTTATCCTCTTGCGCCCCTGCTATTGGAAAAATGAAGAGGAGGGTGACCAGTACGACCGGTACAAAACGCCCGCACATGTTTGGCGGTGATATCGCTCACTCAAGAGGTCACCGACTAATCGTCATGCTCATGACACACCGCCCCGTAGGGCGGTGCATGGCGGCCAACGAAGAGAGGCGAGAATTGCTCACTCTCAATATTGCGCTTGGTTTGACTATAGGAGTTGTAGCACTGTTCATCGTCCTAGCTTCAATTTGGGGTTCTGGGGCCGTTCAAGATTCAAGTACAGTTGAAGACGGGGCATGGTGGCAAGTGTCATTGCAAGAACGTCATAAATTGGATTTAGATTATACAGGCGTGAGGAGTAAATTGCCTATTGAAGGCATGTACAATTGGACAGGGCCAACCGAATACTTTGTCGAAGTTGACCTCCCTGCCAGTGAACAAGACGCGGGTTATCCAGAACCTGCATTGATGCATGTAGCATTGTGGTTACCAGATGTCGAACCTGGAACGAAAGTACCTGTTATCGCCACTATTCATCCGTACTATGACTTCGGGACCGAGGTTGCCAATGGTGATTCGAATCCCAACACAATTCCGGATGGAGGCGTCGGTGCTTGGGTCTTGGAACAATTTGTTCCGCATGGATACGCACTGGCGCAAGTGTCGACCTTTGGAAGTGGGAAATCCACACATTGCCAAGATGTCAAAGGTCTTGGGGAACAAGTTGGAATCCAAGCTGCTGTCGATTGGTTAGGTAAGCAGGAATGGTCGAATGGGAATGTTGGTATGATGGGGAAATCATATGCTGGTACCACTAATTGGGAAGCCGCCCAAAACCCATCTGAACACTTGAAAACCATTGTCCCAATCTCAGGTAGTATTGGTGTCCAACAAATGTTCTATCGAAATGGTAGCAGTGAATTCAGAGCTGTTGGTTATGATTTGGCCTATCAAGGGGCAACATCGGATATGACCACAGATGATTTGCGAATTTGTAGTGACGATATCGTGGGACCTGCAATGCCGGTAACCACATCGCTTGCCGCGGAGGCCTTTGGGGCAGAATGGTCAGATTACTGGGAAGAGAGGTATCACCTTGGAGATGTGATTGATAATTACAACGGAAGTGTCTACCTCGTTTGGGGTCTGCAAGATTGGAACGTAGACCCATATCACGCGTTCCCTGCTTATCAGATGCTTCGAGATGCAGGAATTCATACTAGGGCGATTGCAGGTCAATGGGCACACAATTACGTCGATCAACCAGATCGCCATGGTGAACTGGGTAGCGGATATGGTGGAGAGGCGTATCCAGAAATGACTCGCATGGATTGGGCCATTGAATTGTGGAATTGGTTTGAGTATTATCTAAAGGATTCCGGACAAGAACCTGAAGCGCATGTACAGATTCAAACACACGATGGGATGTGGCACGTAGAAGATACATGGCCACCTGAAGACTTGACTTGGGACCTAGCAACACTGGATACTGCAACCGCCCAAGGTGGAGTTGTAAGTGCATCCTCTTCTGCTACCATCATAATGCCTGAATTGACTGAAGACATCCACATCTCTGGACTACCAACTTTGCATCTATCTGTAACTGCCCGCAATTGCAATGGTGGACAAATTTTCGCGACGATGTATTCTGATGCTGATGATTTACGACTAGGTCATGCCACAATGGATTTGCGTTATCGTGATGGTGGATATGATGCCGAGGTTGTTGTACCATTCCAAACCTACACCATGCTGATGGAATTCAACCCTCTAGATGTGCGTTTACAAGCCGGAGACTCAATTCGAATCGAATTGACCGAAACCGGAGAAGATTACCTTCCATCGACCTGTTCTGCGTTCGGTTTGAGTATAAATTTAGATGATTCTTCGACTTTGGGATTGCCATTGGTCGACCGCGAGATTGACGATGAGCGTTGGTTCCTTTCACCACCTTGGTGGGAAGATCCGAACAACGCAGTCGGTTTGTGATCAGTCTTCGTAAGGATACCAATCTTCTTCGCCTTGTGGTCGATACCACCAAGCACCATCATCGTCTTGCCACCATTCGGTTCCATCCTCATCAACACGATAGGTATCATCTTCTTCCTCTTCAACTTCCACACCCATTTCCTGAGCGATTTGCCGTTTCAAATCCTTGGCTTCATCTTCGACGTCATGGAAAACCCGATGACCTGGGTCTTGGGAAGTCATATTCTGGTGATCTCCAGAAGCAATTGCTTCATCTGATTCTTTGAAGAAATCCTGTGCCATACGTTGCCGGTATTCCTCATACTCATCTCGTCCAAAGGAACCTGTGAATGAACCGTCCTTTGTCTTCATTAAGTCATCAAGATTGGAACGACGACCTAAATCAAGTTCTGGAGCATCAGGTAATTCTTCGCCATCGTAAAAATCCTCTGAATCGTCACCCAAACGTGGATAAGTCTTCCCTTCTGGATGAATTTCTTCGATTTCTTCCATAATCAAATCGTGTTCTTCTTCATCGATTTGCTCTTCATCGAGAGTACGACGAACAATCTTGACGAACTTTTCGCATTCACTGGCTAGAGACGAACCCGAATGCTCCTTTGCTATTTTTTCAAGACGGCTCATGAGACGGTCATAGGGTCGACCTGCAAGACCACCGAGAAATTTTCCAAAGCCTCCCCTCTTCGCCATGGGCAACCGATGAGTGCAACCCTTATTCACACTTGCCGCAGAGGGCCTTATGATGGTAGAGCCGTGGTTGCTTGATTCGGTTGCGGAATACAATCAATCTTCATTGAATAATCGGGATGGATATTCTGCTTTTGTTCTACTACCTATTCGTCATTTGGAAAATATTCTGAAATGGGCATTTGAAGCCCTTCCTGATGAAATCTTAATCGGTTTTGATCCAGAACAATCCAAACCAATAAGCCAAGAAATGAACGATTTACTATGTGGTTCTGAACACCAACCAGAATTGTTCGCAGGTCAAGTCTTTCTCATTGGTGAGCCTCATCTCGTGAATCGTGGAGATTCTTTCTCAGTTCATCATGTCCCCGAAGAATGGGTGGATGATTTATTTTCAAATGATCGCGGTTCGCGTGGTGCCAGGTTCACACATTGGATGCATACACACCCAAATTGTGTTGCCATTCCTTCTGCTGCTGATGCTGATGCTGCCCAATATACGCAGGGTGTAGACATGATTCTTGGGATTGAATTTAGTCCCGAAGGGCCTTTGCCTTGGTTTGAGGATGCGGAGGGATTTAGGCGCCCACTCAAAACAGAAATTGAAGAAAAGAAAGGGTGGGGGTCATGGAGAAGTCGAAACAGGAAACCGGTGTTAGGTCGCGCGCCAACAGGTCATTTCATTCATGGATTGGAACTTATTGCATTCCACCGGACCGGTGTTGGAATCAATGTCTTTCTAGTCGATGATGATGGGAATCCCCATGGCCTAGGACCTGATTACTGAATAAATCAGGAACCTGCTTTCTACTTGAATATATTAGTACGATAATGGTTCAATTCTTCTATACTGCCCATTATGTCATCCATTGCTCGGTGACCAACTGGTTTGTTGAAGCGTTCACTGGTTGGATACCAACGCCTTGCAATTTCTTTCACACTAGTTACATCTATGCTTCGATAATGCAAAAAATCATGCAATTCAGGCATATGCTGTCTAAGGAATCTTCGATCTTGTCCTATTGTATTTCCACACAGCGGTGACTTACCTTCAACGCAATGCTCTCGCAGGAATTCAAGAGTGCGAGCTTCGGCGGTTGCATTCGTAATTTCACTTTCAGTTACAGCATCAATCAGACCATTCGCAGTGTGGTGAGTTATATTCCACTCATCCATTTTCGCCAATTCTTCTTCTGGTTGGAATATAGCGAGGTTGGGTCCTATCCCAAGGATATTCAAATCCCCATCCGTAACAACTGTGGCGATTTCTATGATTACATTTTCATCAGGATCTAGGCCTGTCATCTCTAAGTCAATCCATACCAGTGGTTCACTGTCCATGGGCATTCCAGAAGAAGGCCATCCATAGCGATTCGCATTCGAAGTGTACGAGGACTGATAGGTTGCCTTCATCGCGATGGCAGCATGGAGTTACATAGAGAGGTTGGTTTTCTTGAACTCCTGAAGCGAAATTCAACTTTTCGTCGACTTTGGTTTGGACTGGCCATCTCAATGCTCGGTGAATGGTTCAACACAGTCGCTCTGTTTGTGTTAATCTACACCCTCACTGGCTCAGAATTGGGCATTGGGTTGTTGTTTGTCATTCGAATGTTTTCGCTAGCATTACCACAAATTTTCACGGGGATGTTGGCCGATCGATTCAGTCGTAAATGGTTGATGATTTGGGCCAACCTGCTCTCTGCTGTGGCAGTTCTGTCCCTTCTGCTCGTCGACGAAGAGGGAGAGGTGTGGATGATTTATTTCATCTCATCATTACTGATGATGCTACATGCGGTTTTCATTCCGGCTGAAA
>MDTG01408718.1_pt1 | contig 34894 bp, 21 predicted proteins | sample 811421 | NCBI WGS metagenome assembly MDTG01 (sample SAMN05326645, study PRJNA326480) | marine metagenome | isolation source: seawater | place: Pacific Ocean: South East | collected 2011
CTTTAGGTGCTGAAATGCCAACTCCCGAAATAATCGTAGAATTCTTTTCAGATGACAAAGTCATCATTGTTGGATGGCTTCATTTCCTAGCTTTCGATGTCCTTGCAGGGCGCTATATTTGGCTTAGAATGCTGGCTTGCAACCGACCAATGTATATTTCTACGCCAACCTTAGTACTTGGCATGATGGTTGCTCCATTAGGATTCTTGATTGGCATGTTGGCAACCTGGGAATATGATCCAGATACAGAATATAATTGATACTTTAACAGACATTCACACCAATTAATTATAAGATGCTGTTAATGGTTTAAATCATGGATACCAAGGTTGCCATACTTTCCAGCACCCTAATATTAATTCTTGTTGGAAGTGGTTTCTTAATAGTTATTGATAATGATTCAACAAATGATGACTCAACCAAAACAAATGAAGAAGACGTATTTAACAATAATGAGTTGCCAAATTCTGCACCGATTGTAAAGCTTACAGACATTGAGAAAAGTTGGGATGGAAATAACCTTACTTTAAGCGGATTTATTTTCGATGAGTCGCCAGAAACGGCAATAGTAAAAATCAGATTTATTAATCCAGTATCAAATACTGAACCATTTCAATCAATTCAGACCTCTGTATTAGAACAAGGTTCTTGGTCTGTAGAAGTGCCAATCTCTAATCCAGGTCAATGGGTAGTTACTACTTATGCCACAGATAATGAGAGTTTAGATTCAGAAATAATTTACACTATGGCTACAATAAACCCACCAATAGAAGATGATGTAATAATTACTTTTCATTGGCAAATACCAACAAATGATTCAAGTGAAGGGGAATTGAGCGGTGTTCTAATTCATCGATTTACTGAAACTTGTGATATTGCATACAAGCCATTATATCAAAGTCCAGCACTTGATGTGATAGGTTTGATTGACAATATTACTGGAGAATATTCAATGACCATAAACACAAGTGAAGTGAATAAAAAAGGCACATTACAAGCCTCATGTGGATTATTTGAGTCTTCAATTGAAAATATATTATTAGATTTACCAATCCCTCCAGATCCAGTTGGCGATAATGACTTAGATGGAATTTTAGATGATGTAGACCAATGTAATGATACCCCACAAGGAGAGCCGGTTTATCAGAGCGGTTGTTCTGATTCTGAACTTGATGACGACATGGACAATGTCAATAATGACCAAGATATTTGTCCGAACACTCCATCAGGAGAATTAGTTGACTCAAATGGCTGTGCATTGTCACAAAAAGATACCGACCAAGATGGAGTAAGTAATGCAAATGATGATTGCCCAAACACTCCTAATGGAGCGGCTGTCGATCAAGATGGTTGTTCAAATTCCCAAAAGGATTCTGATACAGATGGAATCTTCAATGATGTAGATCAGTGCCCAAACACTCCACAAGGAGAATCAGTAGATGAGTTTGGTTGTTCAGATTCACAAAAGGAACAACCAAATCCGACTAGACCGAAAATATTGGCTTTACATGGGGGTGGTGATACTGCTTTTGGACTCGAATCTCAACAGGGAATGCAGGATTTGATGGATGCTCTTCCGGGATTTGATTTTGTATTTGCTAGTACTCCTGAAAATGGTAATGTTTGGATAAAAGATCCCCCCGGGGGCAAAGGAGAACCAACTACTGACCCTGACTGGGCAGATTTATCAATTTCTTATTTAGATCAAATGGTAATTGATGAAGGACCATTTTTTGGAATTCTAGGATATTCTCAAGGCGCAGCAATGATTCCAGTATATCTTGCTAATACTCCAAATAATTTCGATAAAGCACTAATGTACACCGGTTATCTTCCAACGACTCATGAAGGCCTGATGGATACGGTAAATGCCGTGGCGCCATTTTCAACATCAGCGATGATTTTTTCTGGTGAAAATGATAATAGCTTCAAAGATTTAGCTCCAGCTTTGGCTAATAAATTCACCAATTCATTAGATGTACATAGTCCAACAGCTGACCACCATTTGCCTTATCAAAGCGACTCAACATTTGATACAATTGTTGACTTCATATTGGATGGTTTGCAGCCTTTTAACAAAGAAGACACTTGGTTATGTCAAGATGGTCAAGGGCCATGGGTGAAAGATCTCAATGGAGAGGGTAATTCTTACAACTCAAATACTCGCGGAGCAGGACAATCAGGTGGTGGCGGAGGATCTGGGCCATGGTTTCAATGCGATGTATCAGTAACAATCACCAACAGTGAAATGCAAATCAGTTCTAATGCAATACCAAATCACAATTGGCTCTCAGCAATGGCTGCTAATGCAGATGAACAAAATATGGACTGGACAATCCCTCTAAACCCCATTGAGGATACTAGTGGGGGGCATAATTCCGATGACTGCCCGGCGGCAAATGGAGCTTATGAGTGCGCCCCAGACAGAGGTGCAGTAGCCGTAGCGGTGAATGGTGTGCCAATCTTTGGTCCAGAAGAAGGCCCTGGCGGGGATGCAGTTGCTCTAGAATATCTTTATTTTGAGGAGAACCGGCAACCGATTGATTTAGGATATTGTGGAGCACATAATGGCCCTGGCGGAGTTCACTATCACTATGATGCAATGTGTCAATTTTGGGATGACCCAAACGGCGAGACAATCGTAAATTATGATTACACAGATATTGATTCTACAACTCATTCACCAATAATTGGCTGGGCATTTGATGGTTATCCAATCTACGCAATGTACGGATGGGACGATAATGGTCAAGTAATTCCACTCAAATCCTCATATCAAGTAGAGAGAACTTCTGAAGGTGGCGACCAAGGATATAATGGAATTGATGACTGGAATTATGTCAATGGTATGGGCGATTTAGACCAATGTAATGGACGATTTGCTGCAACTCCTGAATACCCTGAAGGAACCTATTATTACGTCTCCACACCGCTGAGCGGTTCATCAAATACCGTGGTAAATACAGATGGAGACACTGTTCCAATGATTGGTTTTCCTTACTTCTTGTTATGTTACCATGGTGTTGCCGATATGAGTAATGCTAACTCCGGCGGTGGCGGCGGTGGCGGTGGCGGCGGTGGCGGCTTCCAATCGATGACTTTGTATGAACATCAACCAGAATTTTTACATCCAAGTGACAATAATTTAGATGCAAAACATTGGTTATGGAATTATAGTTTGGTTTGGATTGCGGTATTTGCACTATTATTAGTTAGGAATTTAAAGAAATGAGGCATCTCAATGATGCGAGTAGTATTCGTTTTTGCTTTGATATTAAATCTGTTAACTGCAGGTTGTGTTTCATCATATTCAGAGATCTATGAAGGTGAAGACATTTATCCTAACAAATCGTATAACCAATTTCAATTAATTAATTCCAAGAATAAAAGTTTCAATTCTTCAACGTTGGATGGTAGAGTTGTAGTAGTAAATTTCTTTTTGACCAATTGTCAAGATGCGTGTCCAACGATAACCACAGATCTCAAACTTTTATACGATGATTTTACTTCAGATTTGGAAGAGAATTTGTCATTTATTTCAATTAGCGTAGATCCTTGGCGTGATGGGCCAAATGATTTGGTAGATTACATGTCTTTTTTTAACACATCATGGACTTATTTAACTACAGAAGATTTTATTGACGGTGACTTCTCACTGGTAGAACAAATTTGGACTGATTTTGGCATTGGTGTCGTACTTACAGAGAGTGAAAATAGCACCTCAGTTAGCGGTCGAGGCCACACCGTTTACTATGATGTTGAACATACTAATGGTATTGTTATTGTTGGAAAAGATGGCCTGCAGAAGGTTCGTTGGGATGAAGATAATTGGCATTTAGAAGGAATTAAATCAGATTTAGAATTTATCTTATCAGAGTAGTAGGTGATAAATTGGTATTGTTGAATATGTGGTCTGTTGGTCATTTTCTACAGTGGTTTATGGTTGGCAGATTCATCTTGAAATCTTGGTATGTTTTTCTTATACTTTCAATAGGTTGGGAATGCTTAGAGTCAGTTTTGCCATACGAATTTGCTCAAGAGACTTGGGATAATAAAATCTCAGATATAGTAGTAAATTGTTTAGGATTCTACCTTGGATTATCTCTCAGTAATCAACAAAATGAAAAGTAATCAAAATGGATTTTTTGGTTGCTCTTGATCCCACACATTACCAGTGTTTCCTTGCTGCATTGTAGTTTGAGGTTGTATTGGAACATCAGCATATGCTTTTGTTGGTTGAGTCATCATCGTTTGATTTGTTTGTTGCATCATGCCAGGCATTGCACCATTTTGAATAATCATAGTCTTTTGATCATTGTTCACTAATAATCCTAAGATTAGGCCAAAAATAGTCAAAACTCCACCACAACATATTGCTCCAAAACCAGCAGCACCTTGTAAGAAACCTCCAACAGCCTCTCCTAATTCCTCTCCTACTACTTCCCAAAGAGGTACTAAGTAAATTTCATGACTTGCATTGATCTCATGCGCTCCATTTGAAACCCAAAAAGTACTTCCCATGTCATACCATCCTGCAGGGTCATCTTCGTATCCCTTAGGCTTGCTACCATCCTCAGTACATTCTTCACTTTCGTAATATTCTTGTGTTTCAGTCGAGGTATTGGTAATTGTTAAATTGAATGAATCACATGATACTGTATCTCTAACCATCACAAGATAATCTCCATCACCCTCAAATTGGAATGTACCATTTTTCCCATTCCATTCGCTCTTTTCTATAACGTCCCAGTCGCCAACATCTTCAATATTGCTGCCACCAATGGCCATTAAAATTCCGCCACCTAAGCATACCACAATACCGATTGCCATGAAAATTTTACCTGAGATGTGCATAGTGTTGTGCTGCTGGAATTATGATATAATGGTATTGTAAGCAAAAAACCAAGTTTTTCAGACATTATCCCAGAAATTTTCTTTACTATTCTCGCGGTTAATTTCCTCTTTATCAACGGGTTTAGGAAAATCATCTTGATGAATCTCTATGTTCTGTTGATATACCGGCATATTTCCTGTAACGGCAGGATTGTTATTTGGATTATTATTTGCATCACTGCCTATTGAATCATAATTTGGCTTAGTCATCATGGTTGAATTTACTGGAGCTTGAACATTACTTTGTTGAATCTCGAGTGGTTGTTGGTATACTGGAATATGTCCTCTAACGGCAGGATTATTATTAGAGCTGCTAATTGTAATGCCGCCTGCTAACCCAAATATGCCAAAGCAAATACCGCAAAAACCCATGCCAATGCCAACAATTATTACCGCCCATGCATTACTAGCAATGCCATTTGTTTTTATCCACATAGAGACATTATCCTCTGCAAATATGGTCGTATTTCCTTTCATACATCCTACACAAACTTTGCCAATTTGAGTCAACTCTCTATCCTCATACCATGCTGCTTCCGCACCATAAATTGTACTACATCCACTATTTTCATAGTCCACTGAATAAGTGAACACCTCTCTTTGGGGGTTTGGATTTTGTATTTCTGAATATTCTGATCCATAATTAGAAATCCATTTTCCGTCATGAGTAGCGGTAATTATGATATTCTCACAAAGGTCATGAATTTGGTTGTTATTCAAATCGACTGGCGGATAATCAATATAAACAGTAAAACCTTCTTCTAAATTATCTACTATCAATGTGCCATTACTAATTTCCACATATTGGAAATCATCAATTTCACTTACTTCTGAAATACCAGAAATTACTGTTATCGCGCTCATAATAAGAACAAAAATTCCGATAGGGCCGATAATCTTCCCTTTTATGTGCATATTTTCCCATTCCTAGCTATCATTCTGGTATTGGTTGTTGTTCCCACCATGGGGGTGCAAGGAACCAAGCATCATGGGAATTAGGTCGGTCAATTATTGGAATACCGAAATCTCCACCGTTGACCGTCAGTCCTCCAAGAGGGTTTGTTGCGCATGGACTTGGCAGATAATCTTCTCCAGATTCAGTTAATTCAAGACGTAATGAATGGCCTTCAGGAACAATCACATCAAGCGGATTAAATTCCATTAACATCGTGTAACTTGTTAGTGGAGCAGTTGCTTTAGCATCATATCCACCATCACGATAGCGTACATCCATAGTTGCATGACCTAATCTGAGGTTGTCGTCATTATCATATAGAGTAGCAAAGATTTGTCCGCCTTGGCAAGATTGTGTTGAAACGTCAAGGTGTAATGTTGGAAGACCGGAAATGTGAGTCTCTTCTTCAAATGACTGGCTAACCAAGGTTACTTCTCCCCCAAATCCGTTTACACTATCACCAGTTTGCGTCCACGACGAAGATAGGTCTTGAATATCCCATTCCATATCTTCTGGTGGCCAAGTATTTTCAACATGCCACTTCCCATCATTGGTTTGAATTTGTACCATTGGTTCAGGTTCATCGCCAATATCTTTTAGATAATAGTTGAACCAACCATACAACTCAACAGCCCAATCCATTCTACTCATGTTTGGATAGGCTTCTTTTCCATAGCCTGAGGTTAATTCAAAGTGGCGGTCTGGTTGGTCAGGATAATTATGAGCCCATTGACCAGCAATTGCTCTAGCGTTTATTCCTGCATTAATCATCAATTGATAAGTAGGAAATGCGTGGTATGGATCTACATTCCAATCTTGCAATCCCCAAACTAGGTAAACACTGCCGCGATAATTTTCTAACACATCAGGCAAATGTCGTCGCTCTTCCCAGTATTTACTCCATTTTGAGCCACCATATTCAGCACCAGCCCAAGTGGTTAGTGGATTTAGTGGTCCGATTGCATCATCTGTACACATACGTGTGTCGTCAAATGTAGCGTCTGTAGTGGCGCCTTCGTACAATGCATCATACACCATTGCTCGACTTTCAGAAGAGCCATTACGATAGAACATCTCTTGAACGCCAATTGAACCAGAAATTGGGACGATAGTTTTGAGGTGCTCAGACGGATTTTGTGCCGCTTCCCAATTGGTAGTTCCTGCATATGATTTACCCATTAGCCCAACATTACCATTAGACCATTCTTGCTGACCAAGCCATTCAACAACCGCTTGTATTCCAATTTGTTCACCTAAACCTTTGACGTCTTGGCAATGAGTAGATTGACCTGTGCCAAAAGTAGAGGCTTGAGCAAGTGCATATCCATGAGGCACAAAAGTATCGTAAACCCATTTGCCTACACCACCATCTGGTACGGTATTTGGTGAGGAATCTTCTCCAAGAATTCCTTCACCACCAAAGTCATAGTATGGATGAATGGTCATTATTACTGGTATTTTTTCGCCCTCTTCGACATCTGGAAGCCAAAGTGCCACATGCATTAAGTCGTCTCCAGGTGTACCAACATCTTGCTCTTCAACTGGCAATTCAACTTGAACGAAGTGTTCAGTATATGGTAGGATTTCATAGGTGCCATTTTCAGGTAATTGCGCTCTCATGGTGTCCATAGGTAAATCCATTGAATGTCTTAAATGTAAAGGAGTCTCCCACCAATCGCCATTAAATTTCTTATTAGCATTTGAATTATCGTCAATCAATCCATTCAAACAACCTGACATCAACATGAAAGTTACCAACATGGCCATGAAAGATAGAAGTGGCATATTTAACCGCTTTCTTCTTTTACTCGAATATTTGTCAAGTGAATTTGCAGAGATTGCAACATCCGGTTGTATGGAAGTTGCGCCTGCCATGCTTTATCCAAAACTTTCTGACTCATGAGTATGACGCTTATTTGACGAATTATTCATGTGTGAGATGTCTGTACGTTACACATGCGAGGACGCTTGGCTCTGTTCATCGTATTAAATTTCATGTTGCTATCTTTGCCAATTAGCGCATCTGGGCAAAGTGAAGTGCCATCTTGGCGAAGTGTTGGAATTGATCCAGATAGTTGGACAGACGGACCGGTTGAAGAAGATACCCCAATGCAGTATTCCTATCAAGGCAATGCAGTATTTGTCATAAATGTCACTTACAATACAGGTTTGTTTTCTAGTGAATCTCAAGGGGAAATAACCATTGAATTATTTGAGCAATGGGCACCTATAACTACTTCTAACATCATTGAGCACATTGAAATGAGGCTTTATGATGAAGTATTCTTTCATCGAGTCGTAGATGATTTTGTTATTCAATCAGGTGATCCAGAATGCCAGAATGTTGGTGGTACTTATGTTCCAGGATTGCCTCCTCAATGTGGTAGTGGTGGAACTGGTGAAACTATACCCCTAGAGCATAATGATAATCTTTCACATGTAGATGGAGCAATAGGAATGGCCAGAGGCGCAGATGAAGACTCAGCAGATTCTCAATGGTACATCACCGATAATGAACAACATGGTTTGGACCCCGAGAATCGAGAAGATGGAGGGTATGCCGTATTTGGCATAGTAAGAGATGGCATGAATACCGTTCGCGAAATTGCTAGTACTCCAACGCTTACCAATCCAGGTAGTGATCAAGGGATTCAAAACCCAGGTCCTGATTTGTATGGGCGCCCATTGAATGAAGTTCGTATTGAATCAGTTCGAATGATTGGAGTTGCAGACCCTGATGGAACTATTAGATTCGGTGAATTAACCGAAGACTCTGAACCATTAATCACTGGGAAAACATTGAGTATATCAGGCCTAATTTTGCTTGGAATAATATTGTTGCTAATCGCTAGAATAGACCCACCTCAGAGTTTGCATGATGATACAATCGTAACTTTCGATGCGGTCTTGATTGAGAATGATTAACTATACTAAGTTAAGTTGTCAATACATCTTTCAACTCTGTAACATTAGCGTTAGCATGCGAAATGCAATGGCATTGGTAATAATATTGCTTTTCTCAGCAATTACCCCAGTGTCTTCAACGTCTAGTCGCTCGATAGATGTCGATCTTTCTTTACTGAAATACGACTGGTTATCAAGCGAAACAGTAGAGATAAGTGTTGAATTGTCAAATGCACCATTCGGACAACAACTAATCGCACAATATGAAATTACTGATTTCTCAAATAATATAGTTAAATTTGGGTATCAAGAGTTTCAAGTATCTAGTCCAAATACTCAGTTTCCATTATTATTAAAGCACTTTTATAGTAATTCTAATTTTTACTTTTTGGATTTGGAAATAGTAGATTCTAATGGTGATATTTTAGCATCTTCTAGCATTTCATTCATGGTTTTCCAGAACACAATAATGCCCCAAATAAATAATTTATTGGCATTTGGCGACTCATTAAGTGATATGGGTAATGCAAAAGATAGTATCTTGAATGTGCCTGATGTCCCACCATATTGGAAAGGACGATTTTCAAATGGCCCTGTTTGGTTAGAATATGTTTCAGATGCATATGGCCTTTCCACAACAGTAGGTTCGGGTACAGAACAAGGAGATAATAGGGCCTTTGGAGGCTCTCAAACCGGTCAATTATTTTCTTATCTAGTATTGCCTAATGTCGGTACACAAATAAACAATTATCTTGCTAATGTTCAAACTAGTATACCATCAGATGATGTGGTTTCACTTTGGGCAGGAGGTAATGATTTCCTTTATGGAACCGCTAATTCAGATACGATTGTAGCTAATATGGAGTCTCATATTAGACAATTAAATTCAGTGGGTGCTCAACAATTTATTATTCCAAATCTTCCACCTTTAGAAAAGACGCCAGAAATTCTTGGACGTAGTCAAAATCAACAAAATGAAATCGCCTCAGAGGTTGTTAAGTACAACAATAAATTACAAAATCTAGTTACTAATTTGGTAAATGAGTTGTCTATAGAGGTTCATTTTATTGATGCTTGGACATTGTTCAACAATATAGTTGACAATAGTAATGCATTAGGCATAACAAATACCCAAGATTCTGCTTGTAGTGGGGCCGCAACGCTGTTACCATTGCCAATATGTAATAGTCAATCAACGGTGGTAAATAATCCGGATGAGTTCATATTTTTTGATAAAGCTCACCCGACAAGAGTAATGCATCAATTCATCTCATACTTTGCCATTCAAGCAATTGGATTGCCGGATACTGATGGCGATGGGATTCTAGATTCTGTCGATCAATGTATGTGGACAGAAAGTAATGATGTTGTAGACCTTGACGGTTGTTCATGGGAGCAGTTAGATGATGATGATGACGGTATTTCAAATGGCCAAGACATCTGTCCAGAGACCCAAATAGGAAAATTAGTTGATGAATTTGGATGTTCAGCAGAACAAAGGGATTCAGATAATGATGGACTAAATGACGCTATTGATCCTTGTCCATTTAGCCAGCCAGGTAATGATCATGATTCTGACGGATGTATCGATTCTGTTGATGAAGATGATGATAATGATCTTGTAAATGATTTGTATGACACTTGTCCGAAGGGTTTGATTGGGGTTCATTCTAATGATTTAGATCAAGATGGTTGTGCGGATAGTGAAGATTCAGATATTGATGATGATCAAATGGACAATATTGACGAGAATCAAATTGGTACCGATATTTATGATGATGATACAGATAATGATGGAGTCATAGATGGCATCGATAAATTTCCGTTAGATCCATCAGAGTGGCTGGATTCAGATGATGATGGATGCGGTGATAACTCAGACGCATTTCCATATGATGGCTCAGAATGTTTAGATACAGATAAAGACGGATATGGAGACAATTATGACCGATTTCCATCTGATCCAACCGAATGGATTGATTATGATAATGATGGATTTGGTGACAATAGAGACGCATGCCCAACTAAATATGGTCTTTCATTATCACCAGAAGGTTGCCCAGACAGTGATGGAGATGGCTTTTCTGATAACACAGATGTATTTCCAAATGATTATGATGAATGGCAAGATTCTGATGAGGACGGCGTTGGTGATAACGGCGATTTATTCCCTCAAAACCCTTTAGATTGGGCAGATTTTGATAATGATTCTTATGGTGATAATTCAGATGCATTCCCAAGTGACCCCAATGAATGGAATGATACTGATGGTGATACAGTTGGCGATAATTCTGATGCTTTTCCAGAAGATGCTACAGAGTGGCTAGACTCTGATAATGATGGATGTGGCGATAATATCGATGTTTGGCCGCAAGATCCATTAGAATGTTTTGACAGAGACATTGACGGAATTGGTGATAATGCAGACGTATTTCCCGATGACCGTTCAGAATGGAATGATACTGATGGCGATGGCTTAGGTGATAATGAAGATATCTTCCCTAACGATGCAAAAGCAAAATATGATGATGATGGCGATGGGGTTGCGAATTATTATGATACATTTCCAGATAATGCAAAAATGAATAACTGGTTTGATTTATTTTTTAGAATTATGATATATGTTTCAGTTGCAGGAATTGGAACATTAGTATTTTTACGTAAAAAACGGGCAGACTCTTTGGAATCAAAAATACCACTTATTAGTGATGAAATTTTACTCAATCATGCAGAATCGAATCAAATGGACAAGGCTATCCCAATTAAGCCACCACCGCCGGGTTCTTTTCAATAGTTCACTGTATGTAGGCGTCCAAAACAATATGTCTAATTCGAGGAGCATACCATTTTACTTTCTCAACATGCGGTATAGACACGATACCCATAAATCCAAATTCTTTACTAATTTTGACAAGTTTTTCTAAACAGTTAGTGGTAAATGTTTCAATTTCTTCTTCTTTTACATTCATATGAATATGAATTATGCCACCTTGTTTTTTCAAACATGAGATGGCAGCATGCCAAATTCTTTCACTGGATGGTAATATGCCAAGATGAACCCTGTCGGCAATATGTCCTAACTTAGGCATTGATTTCCTATTATCTCCTTTAAGTATGGTAAGTTTATCTTGAACATTATTCAACTTCGCTCCTTGTTCAAGTGCAGTGATTGAATCGGGATTAATTTCACAGGCATAGACATGTTTTGCTTTTGAGCGAACCAACATCGGTAATGTATAGTAACCGATTCCTGCAAACGCATCGACAATAATTTCGTTTTCCATTTCAATATCACCAATTCTGTGCCGTTCGGTAATATTACCTGAAGAAAACATTACTTTGGTCACATCAAGGTAAAAAATAACACCATTATCTCGAAATTGAACCACTCCTGAGTCACCCATCAACATAGAAACTTGTGATGTTCTCATCTGATTATCAGCGATTTTGTTCTGTCTACCTAATCTAATTACCCCAATACTAGAAGCAATTTTATCCCAGATCAATCTTTGTTCATCTAAGTTCAAATTAAGCAGCAAATCTTGCCAATATGTGTTATTCATAGCATCATTTGGAATGAGCGCTAAATCTCCAAGAATTTCCCATTTAACTGGCAAATTTTTCATCAAATCATCAGAGATAGAAATTGATAAATTAGTTAAAATTGCTTCAACTTCTTGTTCTAACTTTTTTGCAGGAATTAATTTTTCGAGTTTGATTTTACCTTGCATTACTTGAACTTTAATATTATCATCATCAAACCAATCCATCGATCTTAATGTATTTTCATCGAGAATCGGTATGGCAATAAGTTCTTCTAATTCAAGAGGTACTAACTTATTATTGATCAATTTATTTTCCTCTAAGAGATGAAAAATCTTTGAAGCAAGAACCTTGTTCACTAAAGCAAATGATGACATTATCAGATTGTCATCATGCTCAGCCATGAAGATTCTAGAAGGGGAATGAATTTCAATGTCACTGTGCTACCAATGTACATGGCGGGCATGAAACATGAGACAGAAAAACATTCTAAATTTATTATTTTGCTGATGATAATTCTATTGACTGTACATCTGTTAGTGCCTTTTGCCAGTGCAGATGGAATGACTAGTTGCCCCGCATATCCGGGTGGACCTAGTGGAAGTTGTGACGATTATAATGGCGGGCATGATATAACACCAGATCATCAAGATTGGGTCAATGGGACTTATGATTTTCAATTAATTGACACTGAAACCATTGAACTGGATTTAGTTTGGGCAATTCATGAATTTAATCGTTCAGCACTTGGCTTTGATGATGGTGGAGATATAGAATCGGCTCTTGCAGCTGATGGTTTAGGGCCAGAAGATGGAGCTCCGGCTGATATGATTAGGCATTATTTCAACTTAAGACCAGATGGCCCGGAAACTCCTACGGTAAAAGAGCGATTAAAATCTGAATTAAATGACGCACTTGATACTGCGATGTCAACAGGTTTTGGTGATATTACTGGGCAGACCACAGGCTATAGCAATTCAATTAATCAAAATGGAACAACAACCACATGTTCTGATGATCCAACCGAAGATTCAGTTTATTCATCGGAAGGACAAACCGAAAATAGTGTCTTTCATCCTCCTATTTGTTTATCCTCAACATTTACTATTGAGTTGACAGATACTGCTTTTAGTATGGATTCTTCTGGCAACCTAGATTTGGAAAGGGCATTTCAAGGTTTAATGGTTATGGGTGCAGAAATTACAACAAATTTCACATTGCTTACATTGCCTGGACATATTGGTTATTACTCATTTGAGCCTCCAGAATATGCCGATATTAAGGAAGTAGGAGCAGGCGGAAATATTCAACCCAGAGCAGGTAATCCTCCATATTTTGCAGGGGTTTGGGAAGTAGATGAACTAAATGCCCCTATTGGCGCACCTGATAAGGAGACGCCGATTTCAGTTAGATTAGAACATAGAGATGGTGCATTTGGCACATCTACAGTTAGCATTTCTAACGACACAAAGGCAATTGATTTGAAATTAGAACTGGATTTACGAGATGAGTCAGCAGCAACAATTGACTTTGTCGCAGGAATCTCATATCTAGATGATGAAATCCTCAGTGATTGGGGGATCTCCTTACTCGATGTTTCTGATACAGCTACATTACCAGTTGTAACATCTGACGGAATACGTATGGCTTATCATAATGGATTGGTTGAGTTAGATGACTTAGCTACGGCTTTCCCAATCGGTAGTATAGCCTCTGGTATATCAGACTCAATTGGTAGCGATCCAATTACCATGAATGAGGTGTATTGGGTTTCTGATGCTACTGCCGAGGGAATGCCAATTGCAGGCGGATTAAATTACTCTCATTCTGACGGTTGTTCTGAACTTACAGGACCGGGTGAAGTATTGAATTATTGTGTTAGGGGAGGTTCTGCAATGAATGCCCAGCATCCAGTATTTTTGCGTTCCACCAGTCAGCCATTTAGCATGAGTTTGCTTGATATTTTGAGAAATAATTTTGATGAAGGTGACTTTTTAGAATACATCGATGTATTGCAAGAAAATGATTTGAAGAATTTGTTAAACAGCGGTTTGTCAATTGAATCGGTAATACCGAGTGATTATCTTGACTCAGTAGTTCCTTCTGACTTGCCTCCATCTGAATTGACTTTGGAATTAATCTTACCATCTTGGGTTAGAACTATCGATGGAGGTGATAGACTTACCATCTTGAAGCCAATAGGAGAAAGCCAAGATTCCAATATTTCTTTGGCAGGGACAGACCCATATGATTGGAGAAATGAAATTCGCGATGATGATGCAAATGTGATTTGTACGACCGTCCAAAGGACATGTATCAGTAGTTCAATCGAATTAGATATCTCAGCTTTGAGAATTAATGAATGGTCTCAATCAGTTTCACTTGATTTTGCTTTAGATGCTGAGGTTTCAATTTATCGAGTAATAATTCCTCTTGATAAAATTGAACAAGATGGCTCAACTAGAGTTAATTTTGAAGCCGCGCCATCTGATTTAGTGCGAGCAGGGTTAGATATTGCTAGTAGACTGGCTGAACCAAAAACGTTTGATGATGTGGGGACAATATGCCAAGATGATCAAGATTACGAGGTATGTGATACTAATTTATCATTGCAATTTACTCCCGAAGGAATTACTGAATTCTCCAAGGATATCGGTGATGTAATTACTGATTTTATTCATCAAGCAGGGGCAGAGTTGCCAGATGCTGAGGATTCACCGTTTACTGAGGTTGATTTAAGTGGTTTCAAAATCAAAACCGCTGTTGAAGGTTTGACTGGCTTTGACCAAGATATTAGTGATGAGGATCCAATCACCTTGAGTGTGAAAATACCTGAGGTTGAGTTTAAACTCGATGTAGATGCAGATTGGGGAGAGGTGGCTGGAGGCAATTCTAGTAGTTTAGAAGTTAATTTCTTTGCTTCTGCTTTAAGAGACTTGATTCTCAGCCCAATGATTTCTGGAGCAGAACTACTTGGTGGCTCACTTAGTAATGGACTTGTTTCGTCAAGTGGTATCACCTTCCCAGATCCTCAAGGTGACAAAGCATCTTATTCATTTAGCGGCAATACTTCCATCGCAGAGGAATATGGTTTGTCAGTAAATGGTCCGATTTCAATAATATTGCCGCGTGGCATTAGTATTATCGAAGTTGAAGATACTGGCGGCAATTTACAGTTATCAGAGGTTGGCGGCAGACAAAAAGTCACGTATAATGTTCCAGATGGCGAATTTGAAGAAACCATTTCATTTAGAATAAAAGTTTCATGGCTTTACCTTTTCATGCAATTTTGGGTTTATCCAACATTCGTAGTATTACTATTGGTATTACTAATACGTCGAAGAAGAAAGAAAAAGCGATTAAAGAAACAGCGTAAAGTAGCGAACCAACAACATTCGACTAAGGTTATGATTGGCGATAGTGAATTTTCAGATTTGAAAGGATTCCATAGTGAAGGTTTACATGGTGACCTTGAGCAATTTGAAGATTATTCCAATGAATCACCGCCGCCAATGGTTGATTTGGGCGATACTAAGTGATTAATTATTAATCGCTTCGAATATTCTTTTTGCTAAAGCAGGACCTATCCCAGGAACAGTTTTTAGGTCTTTTTCACTAGCATGAAGAATTTCTCTTCTACCACCAAAATGGCGTATTAGAGTCTGAAATTTCTTAGCCCCTAAACCAAGAACATTTTCTAATGGATCAGATAATTTTTTCATTTTCCTTTGGTTTCTATGGAATGTGTTAACAAAACGATGAGCCTCATCTCTTGCATAAATTAGTATTCGACCTCTTCTATCAATGGTCAATGGTTGTTTATCTATACGATATATCGTTTCTTCTCGCTTAGCCAATGCAGCAATAATAAATTTATCAGCAAATTGAGTATTTTCTATCATCTTTGAAATAAAATTAAGATGAGTTTCACCCCCATCTAATAATAGCAGATCCGGCCATTCAGTTTGCTTTTTTAACCATCTACTTACTACTTCCTGCATCATTCGTAAGTCATCAAGATGTTCGCTTTTAACAGTATATTTTCTATATTCTTCTTTATTTGGCCTACCATCTCTAAAGCTAATGCTAGCGCCTACTCTGAAATCACCTTGAATTTGTGCCATATCAAAACATACGATATGATTTAATTGCGGCATATCTAATAGATTAGCTCCCTCTTCAGCAGCTCGTTTTTCTAATGATCCACTTGCCTTATTACTATATCTTATCAATTGTATTTCTGCATTTTGAGCTGCTAATTTCATTAAAGTTACTAAATCTCCCCGTTGTGGATTTCTTACTTCAACCGATGCGTCTCTTCTAGTTTGTAACCAATCAATGAGTCCATTAAATAGAGGAGTAGGAGTTAACAGTAATTTTGGAGGGCAGCGATTTGTGTAATAATCTGAAACAAACATAGAGATTGTCTCCCCAATATCTCCTCGATGTATCATTTGCCATGATTCTTGACCTTTTACCACGCCTTCATCAGCATGTAGTACTACAATCGCCGCTAAATCACCTTCACAGGCAAAACCAATAGCGTCGCAATTTCGATATACTTTGCTAGACACAATATCTTGATTTGTGGTAGTTCTAATTGCTTTGATTAAATCTCTTTGTTTTGCAGCATTTTCATAATCTAGATTTGTTGAGAAACTATCCATTTTTATTGTTAATTCTTTGATTATCGAACTAGCATTGCCGTCTAAAATCTGTTTTACAGATTTTACTCTTTGAAGATAATCATTATCATCACCATTATCAACATAACCAAATGGAATCTGGTTCTTATCATCTCTTAAACCAAATTGCCTTCTTAGTAACTTCATTACTTGCTTTGCTGCACCCGGATTTGGAAATGGGCCCCATATTTTGGCACTTTTTGGAGGCCTTCTTGTATATGCAATCCTTGGTAATTTATCACTGGTAAAAATAAGATATGGATATGATTTATCATCTTTCAATCTTGAATTATATCGAGGTTTGTGCTCTCTAATGAGTTGCCTTTCTAATAATAATGCATCATGTGGAGATGTTGTAACTATACATTCGATATCATCTGACTGTTTTACTAATTCAGGAATCATTGCTCTGTCCGGATTTTTTGCAAAATAAGATCTAATACGTTCATTCAATTTTGTTGCTTTCCCAACATACAGAACACGTCCTTTACTATTCTTGAACAAATAAACACCAGGTTTGCTCGGCAAAGTAATTGAGGACAACTCAACCGGCATGGTACTTCCTCTATGGCAGACCTCAAAAGGGCAACCATTGAAAAAAGAGTTAAGCATTTTGCGATTCAATTGATAACTAAAATGGTCTCGCAGTACTGAGCAACATGGTGTCTCAACCACAATTAAGGATTCTTTCTTGGTTGAATAATCACCCTAGCAGTTTGGAAAAAGAGTGGGATGTAACGAGAGCGATTTCACTACCTGGCATTTCTGAAGGCTTAGGAGTTGTACGTTCGGCCTTAAGTTCACCATTGACATATCTTGAACAGGATGGCTTGATAACAAAACGTATGGCTCATGTTATTGGAGGCGGTTCCAGAAGAAGACAAGTATATCATATCACTATTGATGGACGTCAATTAGTCGAAAAAAGTAACTTCGTTCAAGAGAATGTCAATTTTGCGAATGAAATTTTAGGCGATGTTCCTTCTATGGGCGAGATTTTCGGCCGAGAAGATGAGCTCGCCAATTGTCTCCAAATTCTCGAATCTAATTCGCTAATAATTAGTGGTATGCCTGGAATTGGTAAAACTGCATTTGCCTATAAGTTGATTAGAGAACTGTCTAAAAACAAGTTGGTAAGGTGGTCGACAGCGAATAAATTCGCCGATTATTCTACAATCTGCAAGCAGTGGGAATTTACTGCGACAATGCCTAGAGATGTAGAATCTATTTCTCTAAAATTCTCGAATAAAGAAGAAATACTAATTTTAGATGATTATAATTCAATTAGTAATCGTCACATAGAAAAGGTAAATCATCTAATTGAAAGTATTGCTAAAATAGATAAAATGAAGTTAATCATAATTACAAGAGAATTATCAGTAACATTAGATTCATTTGAAAACTTTAAACTTGGGCCATTAGATATTAATTCCTGCTGCTCTATGTTAGGGGATGAATCAAAGTTATCTGATAGGCAGAATATAGCTCGCAGTTTGGGTTGTCATCCGTTAGCTTTGAAATTGTATCAACCAGAATTTAATGTTCCAGAATTAAATTCTGATATCATAAATTATGTTGATAAAGTAGTATTACAGAATCTTGATAAATCTAATCGACAGTTAGTATCATTACTTTCTATAGAACCCTTTCCAGTAAATAGTGAGCGTTCAATAATAGTTGATAAAATAGATATTTTTGATGATCAGAATTTACTTAAGTGGTATAATGGGAATAAACTAGAATTACAGCATTTGATAAGAAATGTTACTCGCAGTAACTTGACCGACAAAGAAAGGGAATTATATCACGCCAAACTTGTAAGCCATTGGGAAAATTATTCTAATGAAATAGAATCTAATCTTTATTTATATCATCTGGCACAAGTAGATGCGTCTAGTTTTATTGAATTGCTCTCATCATCATTGTCGAATAAAGTTGTCTCTGATTCTGCGGCAGTTGCGGTTATTGTCAATCAATTAATTCAGCAAAGGGCGGATGACAAAGAGTTAAGATATCTTGCATGTAGAATTTCAGCCCACCGTTTTGAAGCTGACGAATTACGTAATAATATCAACTATCTTGAGGGTTCTAGACTAATTGAGATGAAATTTAAACTTGCGGAATTAGATGGTCGGAAAGAAGATTGCGAATTAATGATAGAAGATTTGTTGGAACAGTTTTCACCATTTCAAAAAAATCAATTTTTAATTTCAATGGCCAGTCAATATGTTGATGATAGGTTGCCTAATCAGAAAATACCAACTCAGTCAGTTGTTAAGGCGCAATCTTATTTAGAAATGATGGATATTAAAAATTTACATGAACGGAGACATCCAATATTGATTGCGGCCTCTCTAATTAGATATTCAATAGCGATAAATCATCAGGACATTTTGGCAGCAGAAGATATAATCAATTCTTTGGAAAAGGTTACTACAGTTAATGATTCAACAGTCGTTAGCTTACGAGCTAAGCAGGCAATATATGAGTTTGAAACTAACTCAAAAACTATTGAAGAGACATATGATATTGTTGAGGCAAGTTGCCAATTAATTGATAATGCTTTGTTATCAGAATCTTTGAAGTTAAAAATGATAGAATCAATAACTTCTTATGATTTAGTGAGATCTTCTAATTTATTCTCGCAGTTAATCCCGCCTGATAGATTTGCTCGAACAAAAACATCACTACGTTATTGTGCAAGATGGTGGTTACTACATGCTAAGTTCAATCCTGAATCAGAAAAATCATCAATTAAAGAATCAATTGCACGATTTAGAGAATCCGGCTGTCACAATGCTGCTAAGCAATTAGAAAGTCAACTGCATTCATTAATCTAAAGTTCTGCACCAATGAGTGTCTTTGTATCTACAATTCCATTCATTGGTCTAATCTGTTCAACAATACATCTAGTGAGTTCGTATTCATCATCAGCCTGAACTCTAGCAATTAGGTCATATTCGCCAAATAACATCCATCCAGAAGTAACATGTTTTATTGATTCTAATGCTTCTCTTACTTTTTTCTCTTGACCCGGCTGTGTCGTAATTAATACAAATCCAATTGCCATATTTATCACCTAATATTCAACCGCAATAAGCGTCTGAGTATCTTTTACTCCATCTATTTGCCTAAAATCGCTCATCAGCATTTTTGACAGATTTGTTGAATCATCCGAGGTTATTCTAACAATTAGGTCATATTCGCCATAAAGTGCGTGGACTTCAACAACAGAGTCATGATTACTTAGAGTAATATAGACATCTCTTTCGCGAGATGGCATAGTTTTGAACAGAACAAAAGCCTCAGGCATGATGATGCCACATGAATTGATTTATTATTGCTTACTATTTTTCTATGATTTTATTCATCTTACTCATCTATACGAACCATTCAAAAACATCACAGCATATCACCTGTTATGGATGACGTTAACAAGCGGTCTTTTTACGCATTGTTGATGTTCTTTATCCTTGCAATTATCCCTTTATCAGGATATATTGTGGAAACAGATTCATTAGAAAAAAATATTGATTCAAATGATGTAACGGCAAGAGCTCAAATAACTTGGAGTGGAGTTATTGAACTTTCACAATCTTATACTGTTAATGTTACAGATGAATTAGTAATCGCTCCTTGCACTATTGTGAAACTATCAGTGGAGAATAGATTATTTGTTGAAGGAAGATTAAAAATATCTGGTGACCAAAATTGCCCCGTTATTTTTTCAAAATTAAATACTGGACTTCATCATGGAATTCAATTCAATTCAACATCTGCCAACAGAGGTTCAACTATTGACAATCTAACAATTGAAGACTCTGTGTATGGGGTCACTATCTATGGTTCAAATCCATTGATTAGTAATATTAGCATTATTAATCCATCAAGGGTTGGAATTGATTTATTTTCTGGCGCTAATCCAATAATCAGTGACTTATATGTTGATCAAGCAGGACGAGGCGTATCATATTCTGATTGGAGATACGGATTGGGGCTGTCGGTTGGGTCAGGTTCAACACCAATTGTTGAGCGTGCAACGATGACTGATTTACGCGTACGCGGATTAAATATTTGGGGTTCATCTGGCGGTATTTTTCGAGAATTGACTATTGATAATGTGACTGCAGAAGGTGGTACAGTAATTTCTGCAGGGGTTTGGGTAGAAGATAGTCAACCCTTAATCACTAATGTTTCAGTAGATAAATCAGATTATGGGATTTTAATTCGTCATATTGATGATGGAGGTTATACTAGAGCAGTAGTTAGAGATTGTTTGGTGAGTAATTCCATGTATCGTGGAATCTACGTGGATAAAGCAAATCACACAAATTATACAAATTATGAAACCGCTGAGTTTACTAATACAGTGGTTAGAGGTACTGGTAGTAATGGTGCTAAAACTGCTAATATCGGATATGCAGCTATTGAAGTAAATGCTACTGGTTCATGGTTTGAAAACACTATTGTTGAACAGTCTACAACAGTTGGAGTCAGACTCTATTTTGTCGATTCTACAACCACTTTCCGTAATTTAACAATTAGAGATTCAGGTGACCCAGGCCAAGGTAATCATGAAGCAGGTCTTGCAATACGTTCCTCATTCTTTGCTCCAACATTTGAAGGTCTAGAAATTTCAGGTTCAGTTGGTCCTGCTGTTTCAGCAACATCAGGCGGCGCTATGCAAGGTAGTGACTGGTTTTTGCATAATAATTCTAAAGATGGATTATTTGTCGAATCAGCAACAATAATTGTTGATAATATTCACTTGTCTGATAACGGTCACTCTGGGGCACACATCTATGATTCTAGATATGTAACTCTCTCAAATCTTACCGCAATTGGAAATGGTAATCTTGGTTTGGCCGATGGTGAGAAATCAGGCTTATTTTTTGAAAAGTCAAATGATATCGAATCTAATTCAGGTGATATTACTTGCAATTATTGTTCCGTATCTTTGTCTGCAGGGTCAGGAATAATGGCAAAAGACTCGGTAGATTTGTGGCTTAATCACCTAACCATTGAAGATAATAATCCCACATTTGATCCAATATATGTAGATAATAGTGGATTAACATTAAATCAACAAGGGGGTGTAGTAAATTTACATGATGTCTTGATAGACACAGAAAGAACAGGTAATAGTGCTGGTCCGGCTATATATCTCAATCGAGCGGCAGCAAATATTGATTTGATGACCATGCATGGAAATCATTCAGGAATATTTTGGAATGCAGAAAACAATGGAAATTATCCTTCTTCCCTCAGTAGGACTCAATTTTCAGGGGACTCTTGTCTTATTTTGACCGATCATGATTCTCTGAGCGGTTCATATAATACCATTACTCCAGAATGTACTGGTTCACTTATATTTCAAAATAGCAATGTCAATTGGAGTTCTTTAACCGACCTTACTTCTTCAGTTACTTTGAATCTTGATTCTTTTTCATCACTTCATATTCATAAGCCAGCACAAATTGATTTTAGCAATGCTATTATTGCACCATCTGCTACAATAGATATCGCTTGGGATATTTCAGTATGGGTGATGAATAATTATTCAAATGGTGTTCCAAATGCCCCTGTGCAATTATCTTTTGACCAATTTGAACCTAATGTTCAAGAAAATACTGATGATATTGGTTATGTTTTATTTCCTAATTTTATTGGACAACAATGGACACAATCAGGACCTTCTTCTGTTTCATCGGTGACGATAAGTTGTTCATACGATGGCATCACAAATAGTAGTTCTCTACAATTAGATGGCAATAAAATAGTATATTGTTTGTTACCATTAGAAAACCAAGCCCCATTCTTAATTTGGGATTCGCCCGTGGATTCTTCAATATATCCAAGTGGTTCTACAATTCAATTTAATGCCTCACGTTCATGGGATCTTGATGATGATTTACTTAACTGGGAGTGGACTTCTTCAATTGATGGAGTTATTGGAAATAATGATAATTTCTCGGTAAATTTCGCAGGTTCTAATCAAATTCTAAGTGATGGTGTACATAGTATTACAGCAAAATTATGCGATGATGAAGGACATTGTGTGCAACAAACTAGAATTATTGAACTATCAAATTTAGCTCCAGTAGTATACAGTTCGTTAATGCCTGAACTTAATTCCTTAAACGAATTAGTAATGCCCCGTACCGGCACAGTTGTAGTAAATTTAAGCGGTACTTTTGATCCTGAGGGAGACCAATTAAATTGCTGGCTAGAAACATCTTATGGCTTGACATATCCTGCTCAAGACACTTCTTCAGCAGCTTGTCCTGAAGTCTTACAGTATTCTTTCCCGATGGACAGTACTGTTGGTAACCCTGCACCTCCTAGTAATTCTTTCACATTTTCAATATTAGTTGATGATGGAGTTAATTCTCCAGTTGAAATCGCTTATTCTACAACATTATTCAATGAGATACCGGAACCACAATTTTCGATAATTAGGGCGGCAAATTATAGTGAAAATTTTGTAACGTTAGACGGCTCTACAACTATTGATCCCGAAGGAGATAATTTAGAAATAGTGTTCTATTCAAGCCTAGATGGATTACTTCAATGGTCCGATCAGCAATCGGGGACAGTTTGGCAAGGTTACTTGTCCCGCGGAGTGCACTTTATTGAAATGAGAGTATCAGATGATAATATACAAAACTCTGGAGTTGAAAAAGTATCATCAAAAATGATTTCAGTTCTAAATTCTGCACCGACTGCAGGTATAACAAGTCCTTCTTCATCGATAACTTATGATTCTTCTCAAGAGGTAGTATTTTCAGCTAACGGTTCTGGAGATTTTGATTCAGTTTGTTCTTCATTTAATGAAATTGGATTTTGGCATTGCTCGCAAGCTCAACCAAGTCAAGGTTCCGAGTATCTTCAAGTATCATGGACTAGCAATATTGATGGCCGTTTATCATCAACAAATCAAGAAGGATTGTTTTATCAATCAAGGTTAACCCATGGTCAACATATTATAACCCTAGAAATTGATGATGGTATAAACCCTCCAGCTACTGATACAACGACTGTCACAATTAGCAAATCAGCTCCAGTATTGTCTTTGTCAGAGCCTAATTTTAATTCAACATATTTGTCTTCACAAAATATTCTATGGAATGCGGTAAATTCTGTTGATTATGACGGTGACCAATTCAATATTACTATACGCAGCAATTTGATGGCAGAACCACTGTTTAAGGATGTCAGTCCAGATCAAGTTCTTACCTCTCAACTTGAAGCAGGTACACATCAAATTGAGATTACGCTAATTGATACTGACGGAATGACGAGGACTGAATTTTTCACGCTTATTATTGAGCCATCACCACCTAATGCTATAATTATATCTCCTTTTGAAGGGCAGTCGTTTTTAGGAGGTACTGAGATAATATTGGATGAGGATTCAATCGATGCAGATTATGATATCACCTTTAGACAGTGGCTAGTAATCGATAAGCAGTCAGAGGAAGTGTTATATGAATTAGAAGGTAGTACTGAGGAGATAATACTCTCACCAGGAGAATATAAAATTGAACTCAACATAAGAGATAGTTTACTTAATTCGGTGGTTGAAATTAGAAATATTAGGGTTGAAAATACTGATCCTGTTTTGGATTCAAATACATTAATTATAACTCCAAAGGAACTTACAACCGGTGTTTTGACAGAGCTTGAGGTAAAAGTGAGATTATCAGACCCAGATGGTACTACAACTGACGTTAGAGCAAATTTAATCCATGGATTTCAAATTTGGTCGTTTGAATTACAGGATTTAGATGGAGACGGAGTATGGACGGGAAGTGTCAAAGTTAATCCTGAAAAATCTGGCCGTCCGAGTTTGAAGATTATTGCTACTGATGGAATTGGTGACTCTGCAATTATTAGTGAAATTTCCAAAACAATTGTTGTTAAAGATGCAGAATCAATCAACTCAAATACTACATTAATTGCTTCAGGTGTAGGTTTATTTTTGATTCTAATCTCTGTAACAATAGTTGTAACAAAGTTCAGAAAACATAAACTGGAAAATGAACTCATCGCCTCATGGGATGCCTTCAAATTACCTTCTGAGAGCAAAGATTTTTCGGATTTTAGTGATGATACAACCCATCATGATGATGAGCGTGAATTACTAAATGATCGTTGGGCTCAACTGGAACAGGAAGAAGGTCTTTGATTACTGTTCAGGCAAATTTTTATTTTTAGAATCTGGATTTGATTCTCTAAAACCCCAAGGTGTTTTGGTTCTATTTAATCCAATTCGCTTGGCAAATAAGAATTTGAAATTTTTCCAACCATCGCCCCAAGTATGTATTTCTGCATCTCCAACTCGCGGCCGGTAAGGCACAGAAATTTCAATCGCTTTTTGTTTCCCTATATGCTTTCTAGCAAGAATTTTAATTTCTTCTGAGAGAGGCATACCATCATTACTGGGTCGCATTTTGGTATTATTAAAAATAGACTTGCGAAACACCCACATCCCAGATTGTGAGTCCTTTATTCCATAACCAAATAGTAATCTAGCGGTAAAAGACAAAGCCCAATTGCCAAAACCGTGTAGTCCCGACATTGAACCATCTTCTGCTAATGATAATCTGTCACAGGTAATGAATTCTAAATCATCATCTAAAAGACGCTTAACTAATTTAGGTATCAACTCAGCAGGGTAGGTGCAATCGGCATCCATGGTTACAATAATGTCATTACTTGCTATATCAAATCCAGTTCTATAGGCTCTTCCATAACCTCTTCTATCTTCCAAATGAACTCTAGCGCCTTTTTTCAAAGCCAATTCTCTAGTTCTATCAGAAGAGTTTCCATCAACAATTAGAATCTCCAATTTTTTGCACCATCCAGTTGGAATGGAATCAATAGTAGGTTCAATAGCTTCTTCTTCATTCCTTGTCGGAAGAATAACAGTAACTGTGGTGGGAAGAATATCGCCCATGCCAACGCGTGCAGATTTCATGTTTTGAAGTCATTGGATAATTAATTCACTCAATTTCCCCCAAAATATTGGTCAAGATTGAAACGCCAAAGGTTCCTCGCCGTATCAATGCACATTGCGATGATTGCTGGGGAATACCCGCCAAGGTGGGGCGGGATTGGTTCAGTAGTGTATCACTTAGCAGGACATTTAGCATCATTTGGCCATGAGGTTACAATAATTACTAGATCACATAGTCAAAAAATACCTAGTCAAGCAGGAGTCAAGGTAGAAGAAGTTCCATGGTTAAAATTGCCCATGGCTTTCACTCGTTCATATGCCAAAAACGCTCTTAAAAGATTGAAAGCTATCAATTCCAAAAGTCCAGTTGATGTAATTCATATTCACTTACCTCTAGCATCCTTTTCTGCTAAAGAGTTTCGCTATATGGTGAATAATATTGCACCGGTTTGCTCATCATTACATGGCTCTTGGTTAGGTGAAAAACAAGGAGTGATTCGCGCATCGAAGGCTGGCGAATCTGCCACTTGGCGAAATCCTAATGATTTAGCAATTAGATTAACCGCTAAGTGGTATTCAAAATATGAAAAGGCGGGTTTGTTAGAATCTTCAATTAGTGTAGCAAATTCTCAATCAACATTGAATGAATTTTCTAATTGGTATAGCCCAGATAAGGAATTTGACGCCAAAGTTGTATTGTGGGGTTGTGATCACAAAGTGTTTCGTCCACCCAATATTGATGATGAAGAAGAGCAGTTAGCCCATGAAAAGTTAAGGTTAAAGTATGCTTGTGGAGATGAATTCGCTTTGAGTTATGATGCCAAGACAAAGACTCCAATGATATTAGCAGTAGGTAGACTTGTGGCTCGTAAAGGATACATGACCTTACTTAGAGCAATGCCGCAGATTTTAGAGGTAAACCCACAAGCCAAATTAGTCATAATTGGTAGAGGCCATATGAAAAAACGTTTGCTGAAAGAAGCAAGAAAACTCAGAATAAAAGATTCTATTTTTATCATCAGTGGTATGCCATTTGAAGATTTAGCACAACACTTTAGAAGCGCTGATTTAGTGGTTTATCCCTCGTATTACGAAGGACAGGGATTAATACCTCTGGAGGCATTATCTAGCGGCACTCCAGTTGCAACTGTGGACCAACCACCGCTTACTGAAATGGTTGACTCATCTGTTGGAGTATTGTTTAAGTGTGGTCAGCCAAGTGATTTAGCCACCAAAGTTAACGAAATTCTAAGCGATAGTTCAAGGCGTAAAAAAATGGCAAAACTTGGTAGAGATAAGGTTCTGCAAAATTATACATATGAGCATAACGCAACTGATTTTATCGAAATTTATCGTTCAATTTCTTTAGATAATTAGTATCAAATGAGTATTTTTCAAACTCAAATTATAGATTAGTCACTATTATTTGTAGTGGGACTAATTATAGATGATATGTCGATTGGCCATTATGGCTGCGAGGCAATTGATAGTGCTGGCCTTGGCCGCGCTGATGTTGACATTCCTACCTTCAACCAGTGCCGATGATAGCGTGCAAAGTGCGAACAACTTGATTGAGGGACAATCAGTAAATGGCTATGTGTGCTATGATGACGGTTGTTCACCTACGGACCAAACAGATTGGTGGAAAGCATATGCCTACAAAGGAGACCAAGTACAAATCTCATTCTCTGGCAGTATGAATAACGGGAATTGGCTGTGTATTGACGATGGTTGGGAAGCCGATTTTTCAATACATGACTCTGGAGGTGGTCAAATCAATTCAATATCCCGAAGTGATGATAATGCCAATGGCGTTCTTAGCACTACAATGTCAACTGCAGATTGGATTTACATCAAGGTTAGAGGCAAAGATTCCTGGTGTAATGACGGAGTTGACTATACACTGTTGTTGTCAATAGATTCTAATGATAGAGACACTGATGAAGACGGCTACATCGATACTGAGGATTCATGCGATAATACTCCGGGTACCTCTGCTTACGACAGGAAAGGCTGTATTGATTCAGATTCTGATGGCTATTCAGACCCGGAACAAGGCTGGGGTCCTAATAACGGAGCTGATGCTTTTCCTTTTGAACCAACTCAATGGCAAGATTCAGATAACGACGGATATGGCGACAATAACGGGTATAATGACAAAATAGACGGTTATCAAGGAGATTTTTGTCCTTATAATTCAGGGTCATCATACAGTGATCGGTTTGGTTGTTTAGATTCTGACGGGGATGGCTATTCGGATGAAGATACAGGTGGTTTGTATGGAGAAGAGCCCTGGATTGCCCACCCTGCTGGGCTTGGTGATGCATTTCCATTTGATTATACTCAATGGACTGATACTGATGGTGATGGCTATGGAGATAATTGGGATGATACCGCTTGGAACTCAACTCATCTTGCATGGGGGATTGGTCAATGGTTAGAGGTAGCAACTACGCCCGATGCGTGTCCATTTATCACTGGAACATCATCTTCTGATAGATTTGGATGTGCTGATACTGATGGCGATACATTCTCTGATGGCGATGATAATTGGACTATAATGAATGGTTCAGACGCATTTCCTTTAGAACCAACACAATGGGAGGATAGTGATTTCGATGGCTGGGGAGATAATCAAACGTTCGGAGCACAATTGATTGATGACTTCCCTGTAAATCCAACCCAATGGCGAGATACCGACAAAGATGGTTGGGGAGATAATCAAACATATGGTGCTTCACAAATCGATGATTTCCCTCTAGTTCCGTCTCAATATCGTGATAGTGATGGTGATGGATTTGGCGACAATCAAACAGGTTTTGAAGGCGATGTTTGTGTGTTTTCAACCCCTGAAGAAGTTGAATCGGGGTGGATTTCATTCTTTGATCGATTAGGCTGTCGTGATGTAGACAAAGACGGTTATTCTGATCCAACTCAAGGCTGGATTGCTCATCCAGATGGCTTCGCTGATGCATTCCCAAATGAAGCAAGTCAGTGGTATGATACTGATTCTGATGGTTATGGAGATAATCTCGAATATTTTGATGGTCAAACTTGGCGAGAATCATTCAGAGGTGACAGTTGTATGACTACTGTTGGTTTTTCTACATTTGACCGATGGGGTTGTCCAGATACTGATGGGGATGGCTGGTCTGATTCAACAGCTAATTGGTTAGCAAGTCCTGGTGGTAATGGAGACGCATGGCCATTAGACCCTACACAATGGCATGATAGAGATGGTGATGGTCGTGGTGATAATCCAAAAGGGACAACTGCCGATGTTTGTCCGGATAATGCAGGAACCTCAGTTGGTCCGTTGGAAGGTGGTGACAGATGGGGATGCATAGATACAGATGGAGATGGCTGGTCAGATCTTGGTGACTCGTTTATTCATGAACCAACTCAATGGCGAGACACTGACGGTGATGGTTTTGGTGACGCAGCTGATGGTAATCAAGGAGATGCATGTCCAGAAGTTCGCGGGACCTCGCTAATGGATCGATTAGGTTGCCGTGATACAGATGGAGATGGTTGGTCAGATTCAACAGATACTTGGAAAGCTCATCCATTTGGTTCAGCAGACTCGTTTCCAAATGAAGCATTACAATGGCGTGATTCTGATGGAGATGGATATGGAGACGTTTCAATTGGTTCAATAAGAGATGATTGCCCTAATGATGCGGGAGATTCTACCCGTGATTTACAAGGTTGTCCAGATAACAATGGTGATGGCTGGTCAAACGAATATGGCGAATTTAAAGCAGCAATAGCAATAATGGGTGAAGATCCTTCCGCCTCTTGGTTAACCTATCTTATAATCGGATTAGGTTTTATTTTTGGAGCATTTCTAGCAATGATTGTGAAAATGGGCCGAGATGATGATGATCTTAATGCTGAAGAATTATTCAATCAAAAAGAACATGTTGACTTTGAATCAAATTTACCTCAAGTAGAGAAAAGTAATATGATTCCGTTAGAAGATCTACCGCCACTACCTTTACCACCGGTTTTGGAACAAACTTTACCAGTTCCACAAGAAATTCCTCAGGAAGGTGATTATCCTGAGTAATACTTTTTCAAAGCCCTTAATTATGATTTCAATATTAATTTTTGCCTCACTATCATCACATATTCTAGTTTCTAATGCATTTGCTGAAGAGGCTGAACAAGACCCACTTGCTGAAGCAGGAATTACTTTAGTTGCGTTAAGAAATGACACTCTAGACACTAATCAAGATGGTGAAATAGATGCAATTAGAGTAGTCGTTGTCTTTGACACTAACAAAGATAGCATGAATCTAGAACTTCGATTGGTCGGCGAACACAAAGATAAGGAAGTCACAGAAGTATTACTCTTCTCATTTACTGAACAGTCCAATGCTAGTTTAGTCTATGATGCATGGGCTAATGGTGAGCATGAACTTAGTCTACAAGTGGTTGATCAAGACGGCAACATTATTACAACTCTTGAATTGCCAACTTATGTATTAAAACCTGCTCTGAAAACCCCTAATATTTTGTTGGCACTTAATGCCCCACAACGTATTGAAACTGGAGATCAGTGTACCATCTCAAGAGTTTTTGCTGATGAGACTGGGCCAAGATATGGAGCAAGCGGAACTAGGACATTTTCGGGAGCTCCTTTTACCATTCTTGATTCACAGGGTTCAATTGATTGTTCGCATTGGCCTGCTGGCGATTATTTGTTAAAAGAAGCATATAGGAATGATTTAGGGCAGGCAACTGAGGATTGGCTTAATTTAACTATACATAATAGACCAGCACCTGATTTTTCTTTATCTGTTATCGGTGGAGATAATACTACAGATACAGAATGTTTAGTGATATTAAATCCATTAGACAATGATGTGGATTTCTCTTCTTTCAAAAAAATATGGCGAATTCAAGGGAAAATAGTAAGTAATCAAAATGGAAGTCAGTTTGATTGTTCGACTCTTTCATCAGGAGTCCATCTAGTTTCATTGGAAGTAATTAACAATGAATTGATTAGTGCAATTCAAGGTGTTAATTTGGTTAGATTACCAGGCCAAGAATTGACCGAAGAAGCCGCTGCTACTGCACCTTCAAGGTCTTTTGGCGAAGATACAGAAACAGAATCAGTAGGGTGGATTTCAATTGGGGTTCTGGGCTTTGTAGTATTCATCATTTCTTATTTAGTCCTTGTACGAGTCAAGGATACTAAAGAACAATTACCGATTAGAGATTTAGGACCTGCTCCAATGATTCTTTCTGATGGTTCTCCAGATACTGAAGGATTGCCAACTACAACCGATGATGATGGTGTTCTTTGGCGACAGCATCCTGACGGGAATCATGATTGGTGGGATAATGAATTAAGAATTTGGGTTAGGTGGTGAAACATCTGGATTTTTCAGAACTTAATCTAATACAATTAATTCAAATAATTCTTTTTTTTGTCATTGTTGTAACCATATTTAGGTTGCTTTATATTTGGTTTACTAGAATAAGGCCAAGGACACCTAGTGTCAATTCAGACTGGAATACAGATTGCGAATTTCAATCATCTGCATTGATTGAAGACAATCATATTACATTCTCTAAGGTGAGAAACTTTACTTGGAGAACGACAAAAGATAGAGATGAAGTGTGGGAAGATAATGTAAAATTTGATCTAACAGAAATAAAAGATATATGGTTTATAGTTGACCATTTTCACAAAATAAAGGGCCTTGCACATACATTCCTAAGTGTTGAATTTAATGATGGCAGATGTATATCTTTTTCATTTGAGGCAAGGCGAATTAAAGGAGAAAGATATCACCCTTGGAAGGGATTGTGGAGGTCTTATGAATTATTTTTGCTTGTAGGTTTTGAAAGTGACGTATTGGGTCTAAGAACCAATGTCAAGCGAAACCAAGATTATCTTTTTCGAGCCGTAACGCCACCAGATAAAGACCGTCAACTATTGATTGCACTCGCCCAAAAAATGAACCAATTAAATGAAAATGCTGAATGGTATCATTCATTATTTACAACATGTAATACTTCAATAGTAAAAGTCGTTAATCACATTACACCAGGAAGAATACCATTTGTATGGCGTAATTTTTTACCCGGATATACTCCAAAGGCTGCATTTAAATTAGGTCTAATAGAGGATTGGGGCGGATTAGACAATACCATTAAATTAGCACGCGTAGATCAATTGGCACAAAGTTGGAATGGAATTGATGATTATTCAAATTTTATTAGACAAAAAATGCCACAATCATCGGGAAATAAAAATGATTAAGTTGCCAGATTTGCAATCAATATTTACTATATTTCCCGAACTTTCGTTATGCAAACCTAACGAGGATGATGACAATTTTTTATCCTTTAATTCCCATTTTGCACCAGTGATATTTACACCTTCTGATTCACCAATACTGAACAATGAAAATCCCATTGCAGAATCTATAGAAGAGGAAAAAGGTTTAGATTTTGTAATAGTGGTGACTACATAATCTTTCAAATGAAGATAAGCATCGACCTCATGTTCCAACAGTGCAAAATAATTTGCCATTTGGTGAGCATAATCTCCGCCATCGACACCTACTATGTCAATTCTTGACACATTAAATTTTTTTGAATATTCAATTGCTTTGCTTAAATCATTAGTTTGCTGTTCTTCTAACTTAATAATCTCGACATTTTGTTGTTCTATTACTTCTAGTTCTTGCTTTGATACGCTATCTAAATCTCCAACTAAAAAATCAATGTCAAAATTATTGTTAATGCAATGTGAGAGGCCTCCGTCACATGCGATTACAAAATCAGATTTTTCAATTAAGTCAACACATAACTCAAGACTTGGTAGCTCAGAATTGGCTATGATTACTACTTTTGTCACGTAACAACCAGTTAGTCCAGGTTTGTCAATTATTTGTTTACATCGTTGTTGACCCCCGTAGGGGGTCATGGGGTAAATTAGACAAATGGTTTTCAACCATAAAGATGTCCCGTTACTATGGCGAGTGATTCAAAGTCGTTTCACTCAGTACAAGTATGCGCTATTATTTTGTTATTGATTTTTCAAATAATGTCATCGTTTTCTACATTTAGCAATAATACAAGCAATGACTCTTTAAACTATCAAAATACTATTCAAAGTAGTCAATTTGTAGATGATTTTGATATTGATTATGGTTTTGAATTAGGCGGACAAACTATTGATTTTGATGATCTTAATCAGGCTACAGTAAGATATGAAAACAATTTACGTATAAGTTATAGTAATTTGATTCAAAATCATTCAAATGGAATTATTGGTACGCCAGATGTAGTAATTTCAGATCATCAAGAAGTATATGCTTGCTGGATAAATGAACAGGGAGGAGTCTTCATGTATTCTTTAGACTTAACAGGAAATTCATCATTGATGCAAGTTGATACCTTATTAGATGTCAATAATCATTCATCATTGGTGGATTGTGCCATCGAGGTTAAAGAAAATAACCGTACCACACTCTTGTATGCTAATTCTACACATTTGAAAGCCGCTCAAATCGCATTTGAGACACCGTTGTATTCAAACGGTGATGCTTGGCACACACGAACTATCTTAGAAGATGTTAATGTGACAAATATTGAACTATCCATAACTCCAAACCAAATTGAGTGGGGTGCCTTTAGAGATGATTTGGGACGATTATATCGGGTAAATTATTCTGGTGCATATTGGCAGACAGGTTTACTTGATGAAGGTCCAGTGGGGGCGGATTTTGAACTTTCAATTGACTCCAATGGTGTCATTTCAATATTTTATACTAAGGCTCACCAAGCAATTTTGAAGAAGATCAGTAACGGTATAATAGAGAATGATGTAATTTATAACGGCAGTAATTTGCATCAAGTACTCGGTTTAACTACCGATGATAGTGGCTTGCAGCATATGTTTTCCTCATCTATTGAAGGAAATGATACAATATTAAATATTAAGCGATCTTTAGCAAATCAACCAAATCAAATAGGTTCAACTCCAATATCAAACCTAATTAGTGAAGTCGAGAATTCTAGTATTAATTCTATTCACTATGGTGATTTCAACTCGGATGGATATGATGATGTTGTTTTTTCAGAATATGATGCAGGAACATCTTCTTTGTCAGAAAATGGCATGGTATCTGTATATTATGGTTCTGAATTTGGGCTATCACCCTCACCTGATTATTCATGGTACGGAATGACCGATTATGCTAATTTTGGCCAAGGAATTGCAGTGGGGGATTATGACGGTGATGGATATTCCGATTTAGCAATTAGTTCACCAGGAATTAATTCAAATGATGGGAAAGTTGAATTTACCTTTGGTTCATCTAACGGATTGTCACAAAGTTTGATCGAGATAGCTGGGGTGTCGGTCCCTACTTTGACAGGTAATCGTTATGGTTCATGTTTAGAAACAGTACAAGATTTGGAATCAGATGGTAAAGATGAGATTTTAATTTGCTCATCAGAATATTCTGATAACGGTGACACTGGACTTATACAGTTGTTTTCTGGTGACCTAAGTACTAATAACTGGATAGAATTAAATGGGCCTAATCAAATTCTTCAAGGGCCTAATTATGGGCAATCTGTATCAGCTTCCGGTGACCTAAATGGCGATGGAATTAATGATTTAGTGGTTGGCAATACTGGAACATTAATTGATCCATCTGGTTATTCTTCGGTCGAGGTTAGATATGGTTCTTCTAATGGATTCAATCAAGAACCTGATGTGTCAATACAGTCATTTTCTACAGATACTCTCTTTGGTTATGAGGTTGAAATAATTAATGATCTTAATAACGATGGATTTGATGAATTATTCATTTCTGAACCATATAACCTCTCGAATGAATTTAACAGCGGAAGTGTTTGGATTTATTTAGGAAATAATACGAGCTTAAATACTGAACCAGAATTTCGACTTAATGGAGCGACAAATGA
>MDTG01177316.1_pt1 | contig 34889 bp, 30 predicted proteins | sample 811421 | NCBI WGS metagenome assembly MDTG01 (sample SAMN05326645, study PRJNA326480) | marine metagenome | isolation source: seawater | place: Pacific Ocean: South East | collected 2011
AAAGTTTTATGCGCTTATGAATTAGAAAATAAAGATATTCTTGAAGATATGTTCATGACAAAACATCAAAAAAAAGTAAGAATAATTCATTCACCTAGAAAATCTATTAGACCAATATTTAACTTATGCAAACTTAATGCTCAACAAGTAATCCAAAATCATATTAGTAAAGAAGATAAATATACATTTGCATTAAATGAGCTTTCTGGATACGTAGGACAAAATGAAATTAATAAAATTGAAGCATATGATATCAGTCATTTGTATCAAGATCATGCTGTTGCTTCTTGTGTTGTATTTGGAAAAAATGGTGCCAATAAAGATCAATATAGATTGTTTAATATACCTAAAAAAATAGCTGGCAACGATACAGGGTCATTAGAACACGCTTTATCTAGAAGGCTAAAATACTACGAAGATCATAGCATCAAACCTAATTTGCTTTTAATAGATGGAGGCAAAACACAATTAAAATTTGCTCAAAATATTATTAATGATTCATTACACAAGGATATAAAAGTTATTTCTATTGTCAAAGGTCTAAATAGAATTAGAGCAACGGAAACGATTCTTTCGATAGATGGTATTGTTGAAATAGACAAGAATTCAAAAGCTTATCTTTTGCTTCAGGAAATAAGAGATGAGGCTCACAGGTTTGCAATTTCTGCTCAAAGAAAGAAGAAAATAAGATCAGTAAATAAATCATTTCTTGATGAAATTGAGGGCGTGGGACCTATAACAAAATCAAAATTATTAAAAAAATTTAAATCTCTTAAGAATATTAAACTTTCTAGTCTTGAAGAATTAATGACTATTTCTGGCATTAGTGAGAAAATAGCGAATCAAATATTAACACACAAAGAATAATGCAAATTTTCATTAATTTATTAACAATCTCAAGAATTTTATTCGGAGCAATTATATTTTTGTTGATTTCCATGACTAATTATTATTGGCTTGCTCTCAGTCTTTTTTTTATAGCAGGTATAACTGATTATTTGGATGGTTACTTTGCTAGAAAATATAATCTGGTTTCTGAGATAGGCGAAATTCTTGACCCTATAGCAGATAAAATTCTTATTATTTTTTTATTTTTTGGCTTATCAGTATCTATTTCTAGTTATTACATAGCATTTATCGGATCAATTATTATTACTCGTGAAATATGGGTAGGTGCGCTTAGAGACTTTAATGCAAGAAATAAGAAATCTGCAGCTACAAAAGTAACATTTCTTGCAAAACTTAAAACCACAATACAATTATTTACTATAAGTATTTATTTGTTTGGACTAAGTATTAACAACATGTTAATGCTTGTATTTGCTGATATTTTTTTATTTATATCCTTAATTGTAACTTTATATACTGGCTATCAATATACTAAAAATACCTTCTCTAATTGATGAAATTATTTATTTATTGTTTATTATCTTTTTTATATATTTTTAATATTAAAATTTCAGCTAGTCCATGGTATGAAATAGATGATTTTGAAATAAACAGGGCTCAGTACAAGGTTTTACAAAACTGTAATGCAAAAATACCTATATTAAATACATCGCCTATTTCATTAAACAAAATTTATAGTTATATAAATACAGAAGACGCCAATAATATTTCAGAAGAATGTAAAACTTACCTTTTTGAACTTGAGACATTAATAAAAGATAGATTCTTTAAAAAAAAATCAAAATTTGGGTTTCAGACCAAAGTTGATGAATTATATATACAAGATAGATCTAAAAGATTTGATAAAGAGGCTAATTATTTTTATGAGATAACAAATGTTAAGAATGATTTTTCTTATAGTTTTAAAGTTACAAGATACAAAAATGAAACAGTATTTGATGGCTCACATTTTTCATATCGCTTTAACGATAATGCTGTTTTGTCAATAGGAAAGATATCTAAATGGTGGTCGCCATCAAATAATAGCAGTCTAATTCTTTCTAATGCTGCTAGATCATTTCCCAGCATTACATTAAAAAATTATAAGTCTATAGATATACAAAATAACTTATTTAATTTTTTAGGGCACATTGATTATGAGATTTTTCTTGGTAAGCTTGAAAGGGATAGAGAAATACCTAATACTTTAATTTTTGGAAATTTTATAAGCTTTCAGCCATTTGAAAGATTGAATTTATCCCTATCAAGAGTTGCTCAATTTGGTGGTAAAGGGAGATCAATTAATTCTGATACCATAAAGAATATGATTCTAGGAAAGGATAATACAAATACAAATCTAGATTTCAATGATCAGCCTGGAAACCAAATAGCTGGATTAGGCTTCTCTTTATCATTACTTGATGCGCATAATTTAAACATTTATGGACAGTATATGGGTGAAGATGGGCTTGATCCAATAATTGATGATAGGTGGGTTGGTGCTATATTCCCATCAAAAAGATTTGAAATGGCTGGCATTAAATATTCTTCTATAAATTCAACTAATGGCTGGAATATTACTTTTGAACATCTTGATACTGATACTGGATTTCCAAATGTCACATATAATCATGGATTATATAAGTCTGGTTATAGGTATAAAGGATTCCCTCTTGGAGCTGCCATAGATACTGATTCACACCAATCGATAATTGTATTTGAGAAATTTTTTGACCAATTATCATATTCTTTGAAGTACGAAGACATGTTACTCAACCAAAATAACAGCCTTCAATCTAGATGGAATTATGCAAATGCAAAAAATAAACAACTCACATTAAAATTAAATATCCTTCATAGAGAATCAAATAAATTTGAATTAGGCTTCATGGTAAGAAATACAAATATACCAAATGTTGAAAAAAATATTTTCTTTTTTAGGATTGAAAAACAGTTATAATCCAACTTAATTAGAGTTTAGATATACACATATGGACGAAATTGATATTGGAAGAATAATTAGGCATCTCTTGATGCAATCAAAGTTAATAATTACTGTGGTGTTGGTAACATTTGTTCTTTCATTGTCATATTATCTTACAGCAACAAAATATTACAAGATAATGAGTTTGCTTCAGGTGGAAAATACTAATCAAAATATATTCGATCCTACAAACACCATTGATATAATGAGTGGTAACTCTTCAGCAGATATCAGCAATCTAATAACATTATATGAGTCTAGAACAAATCTAATTAAACTCATAGTTGATTTGCAGCTTAATATTAATTTTGAAGACTTATTAAATAATGAAAAAATTGATCTCGATATTCTTCCAATTGATTTCAAGAATGAGGATAAAGGCCTCTCAACATTTTTTTTAAAATACTCAAACAACTCTTTGTCTTTGTATGATAGAAATGAAAATTTTTTGTCCTATTTAAAAATTGATGAAACCATCAATACAAACGGCTTTCAATTTAAACTTAATGACTATGCTCTTAATGATGCAAGAATGGTAAAGATTACTTATAGAGAGCCAAGCAATTTATATAATCTTATAAAAAATAAACTTGTAGTGACAACTAGTACTGCAAAAAATTCATGGTTCAATCAACAGGGCCTCATAGAAGTTCACTATATTACTGATGATGTGGAGCTTGGTAAAAAAATAATTGATTATGCGAATAACATTTTTTTAAATTACAGAATATCTGTTGAGACAGAAAAAGCTAGAAAAGCTATAAGCTTTATTGATCAAAATATAGAAAATCTTGAAAATGTTGTTTTAGTTAATAAAAGTAAACTAAAGAAATTCAGAGAAGAAAATAAATCTATTAATGTTGATTTAGAAATAAGAGCAATTATAGAAAAGATTCAAACTATTGATAATTCTTTATATGAAATCGAAGTCGAGATTGCTAACGCCAATGAGCTTTATACTATTAATAATCCAATATATGCAAATCTAGTTAATAAAAAAAATATATTAGATAATCAGAAAGAAGAGATACTTTCTCAAATACAACAACTGCCAAGAGAGCAACAAGAATATATTGATCTTTATAAAGAGGTTGAGATTTCAGAAACTCTCTTTGAAGAATTAAGGAATAGAAAATTAGGATTTTCTATACTTGAAGCAAGTACTATTGGGAACATAAGGATTATTGACAGCGCCTACAGTGCAAATATTGTTAGCCCAACTTTATCATTGGTCTTATTATCAACATTTCTGTCATTAATTATAATATGTTTATTTGCAATTATAAGAGGCAATAATTACTTACCAGTAACTAATCCAGCAGAACTATTTGATAATGATATAGAAAACCCTGTTGTTGCTGTATTGCCTTATGTAGACCCAAAAGATGAAGAAAACATTGAGAATGATTTGAGATTTAACTCATCAATGGAATCCTTTATTGTAAATTTAAAGTCAATTCAACAAGAAAATACAAAGAAAAATATAATCATTATAACAAGTGCATCACCATTTAATGGAAAGTCTTTGGTTTCTCAGAATCTTGCTAAATCTTTAGTTAAGACTGGTAAAAAAGTTCTATTAATAGATAGTGACTTGAAAAGAGGCTCGCTTAATAAAGTTTTTAATAAAAAAACAATAAAAAAAGAAGAATTTTTATCAATTGATGAAAGTAATATAACTAACTATCAAATTAATGAAAGTCTATACTTCATTCCAAGAATAAGCAGATTGGACAATACATTTCAGTTTATATGCAGTCCCTTCTATCAAGATAAATTAAATTTATTAAGAAATATGTTTGATTACATAGTGATTGATACTGCCCCTATATTATCAGTAGCAGATACACCAATACTTATAACTAAAAGTGACTATGCTTTTTTTGTTATAAGGCATGGGTTAAATAAAATTAATGAGATCAAACAATCTATTGAGAGCTTTAATCAGATCAATAAAAATATAGATGGTTTTGTGTATAATGCATACGCTAAGCCTAAAAGTTATTATGGATATTACGGGCTTTACGGAAACTATTCATATGAATATTATGCTCAAAAATATTTATATCAAGCTTACGAATATAAAAATGATTAAATTATTATTTGCTGTCTTAATTTTAACTGGTTGCTCAATATCTCCTGGTATGCACATGCAAACAGATACATCATGGATTGATGATGATGTGCATGTATACATACCTTCATTGGATAAAAATGTGAAAGTTGAGAGCATCAGTAGTTCCTTAAATTCTAGCTATAGATATACACATAAATATATGATTGGTGTTGGAGATCAGATCGCCATAACTATATGGGGCCTACCTGACATTTTCCCAATTACAAACCTTAATCCCGATCAAAATTTAAGAAATGTTGACTCTAATGGAAATATTTTTTTCCCGTATACCGGACTTATTCAAGCAAAAAATAAAACACAAAATGAATTAAGAGAAGATTTAACCAAGAAGCTCTCAAGTTATTTTAATGATCCACAAGTTGATTTGAAAGTAGCTAAGTACAATTCTCAGCAAATATTTTTATTGGGCGAGGTCACAAATCCAAAAAAAATAAATATTACTGACATACCTGTCTCATTATCTGATGCAATTGGAGAATCTAATGGTTTGAATACGAATACAGCATCAGCGGGTGAGGTATTTATAATTAGGCAGTCTGATGATAATGGTAATCCAAAAATATATCATGCTGATTTAAAATCTCCCTCAAGTTTAATTATAGCTGGGCAATTTTATCTTAAAGATAATGATATTGTTTATGTAAATTCAAGTGGAACAACTAGATGGAATAAAGTTATTTCTCAGTTTTTCCCTTTTTCTAGCTTCTTAAATAGTATAGATAATCTTACAGAAGATTAAACCAGTTTTATGACATACAAAGCTCATTCTTTTTGTATCGTTTGTATTGCTAATTATTGCAGAAGTCCTGTTTTAGAAAATTTACTCAAAAGAAAATATTCAGAAAAGTTTGAAATCATGTCCGCAGGATTATCACCAATACCACAACCATCTATGGACATAAGATCAATGCAATTTTTAGAATCATTAGGCATTAAGAATATAGTTCATACACCAAAAAGGATTAGCAAAAAAATGCTAAATGATTGTGATTATTTTATTGCTGTAGACTTATTGGTATTAATAGAGCTTAATAAGTTATTTCCTAAATATAAAGAAAAATTTAAACTAGCTACATCTCAATTTAAAAATATAGAACTAAATGATCCTTATATGTTTGGTCCTAGAGAATACAAAGATATAATGACTAATATTCAATTTGTATCTGAAAATATAGATCTTGAATTACTATAGTGGCTGGATGGCAGAGTGGTCATGCAGCGGCCTGCAAAGCCGTTTACGCCGGTTCGATTCCGGCTTCAGCCTCCATATATTTATTTATTAATAAAAGTATTTATAATACAGAATCCAACTCAATGCCCGAGTGGTGGAATTGGTAGACACAAGGGACTTAAAATCCCTCGATAGAAATATCGTGCCGGTTCAAGTCCGGCCTCGGGTACCATGCACTATTAATAAATTTGCGTGTATAAAACATACATTATTATTTAATATATAATACAGCCTAATTTATTAGTAAAAAATTATTTAAGTTAATATTCTTTGGGTGAATAATTAAATATGAAAAATAATGCGCTATAACATTACAGTAGTTGGATCTGGTTATGTTGGAATGTCATTATCAGTATTATTAGGGCAAAATAATAATGTATGCATATATGATATAGATAATGAAAGAGTTGATATCATAAATCAAAAAAAATCCACCATCCATGACAAAGATATTGAGTCCTATTTAGCTAATAACGCAATTAAAATTCACGCAACATCGGATCAAAATAAAGCATACAGAGATGCTGATTTTATTATTATTGCAACACCCACAGATTATGATGACTCATCAAAATCTTTTGACACTTCGTCTGTAGATAATACTATCAATGATATCTTAAAAATTAATAAAAATACTTTTATTATTATAAAATCCACAATACCAGTAGGTTATACAAAAAATATTAAAGAAAAATATGGTGTTAAAAATATAACCTTTTCTCCTGAATTTTTAAGAGAGGGATCAGCCTTAAAAGATAATTTATATCCTTCTAGAATTGTTATAGGTAGCGATTGCGAAAGATCAAAAATTTTCGTAAGACTACTTAAAAATGGAGCAATTTCAAAGGAAATAGATACATTTTATATGAAATCGACTGAGGCAGAAGCTGTAAAGTTATTTTCGAATACCTACTTAGCAATGAGAGTCTCATTCTTTAATGAATTAGATTCTTATGCTCATATGAATAAATTAAATACAAAAAATATCATTGATGGAATAAGCACTGATAGCAGGATAGGTAAAAATTATAATAACCCTTCATTTGGGTATGGTGGTTACTGCCTTCCTAAAGATACCAAGCAACTTTTATCTAATTACGATGGCATACCTCAAACTCTAATTCATGCAATTGTTGAATCAAATAAAATACGTAAAGATTTTATAGCTTCTCAAATCCTAAAAGAAAATAAAAAATATGTTGGATTTTATAGACTGATCATGAAAGAGGGAAGTAATAACTATAGATCTTCTGCAATTTTAGGTGTAATTTCTAGGCTAAAAAAATCAAATTGTGTTTTTACAATTTATGAGCCATCTATAGACGAGTATGAATTTGAGGGAATTAAGATTGAAAAAGACCTAAATTTATTTAAAAAGAACTGTAATCTGATCATTGCAAATAGAATATCCAATGATTTAGATGATGTTAAAGATAAAGTTTTCACTAGGGATATATACAAATACAGTTAAGATTATGAAAAAAGTTTTATTTATTTTTGGAACCCGCCCAGAAGCAATAAAGATGGCTCCAGTTATTAAAGCTTTAAAAGATGATCATTCTTTTGATTCAAGAGTATGTGTAACAGGACAGCATAGAAAAATGCTAGATCAAGTCTTAAATATTTTTAGCATTAAACCTGACTATGACCTTGATATCATGAAATCTAAGCAGTCATTAGAAGAAATTACTTCATCTATTCTATTTGGATTGAAAGAAATTTTTAATGAATTTAATCCAGAAATAGTTATCGTTCATGGTGACACATCTACAACATTCTCATCTTCGCTTGCAGCATATTTTTCTAAAATTAAAATTGCTCATGTAGAGGCTGGCCTCAGAACTGGAGATATTTATTCACCTTGGCCAGAAGAAGGAAATAGAAAACTGACAGGGGTATTGGCTGATTTACATTTTGCTCCGACGACGTCCGCTAAAGAAAATTTATTAAATGAAAATATACCTAATAAAAAAATTTTTATTACCGGCAATACAGTCGTTGATTCGCTATTATGGGTACTGGATATCATAAAGAATGACACAGATATACAATCAAAACTTAAAAAAAAATATAATTATTTAAATAATGATAAAAAACTTATCCTTGTTACTGGTCACAGAAGAGAAAGTTTTGGTAAGGGCTTTGTAAGTATTTGTAATGCAATAAAACATGTTGCAAAAAATAATGAGAATGTGGAATTTTTGTATCCTGTTCATTTAAACCCTAATGTAATAAAACCCGTTAAGGAAATCTTGGGTGGAATTAAAAATGTATTTTTAATTGAACCTGTTGAGTATTTAGAGTTTTGTTATTTAATGCAAAAATCTTATATCATCCTTACAGACTCTGGAGGAATTCAAGAAGAGGCACCATCATTGGGTAAACCAGTACTTGTGATGCGAGACGTAACCGAAAGACCAGAAGCAGTTGATGCTGGAACTGTAAAGCTAGTAGGCACAGATACTTCAGTAATAATTGATGAGCTTAATAAGTTAACAAATAATAGAGAAATATATGAAAAAATGAGCCTCTCTCATAATCCATATGGTGATGGTAATGCATCAATAAAAATAAAAACCTTATTGAAGGAAATATAATGAAAAATCTTAAAATTTCAGTTATTGGTCTAGGCTATATAGGTTTGCCAACTGCTGTAATGTTTGCTTCAAAAGGTATTAAAGTAGATGGTATAGATATCAATCAAGATGTAATTGATGCTATAAATGCCGGCAAGCCACATTTTATAGAGCCGGAGCTAGATATACTTTTAAATAAAGTGGTGCGTGATGGTTCCTTAAAAGCTTGCTCTGAATTAAAAGAGTCAGATGTTTTTATAATTGCTGTTCCTACCCCTTTTCAAATAAATAGTTTTGATCAAGATATACCAGAACCTGATCTAAGTTTTATTCAATCAGCTGTTAATACAATAGCAAAAGTAATCAAAAAGGGTGACTTGGTTATACTAGAGTCTACATCACCAGTTGGCACTACAGAAAAAATATCAAAATGGCTTTCAGCAAAAAGAGAAGACTTGCATTTTCCTCATGATGCTTCTAATAATCCAGATATAAAAGTCGCCTATTGCCCTGAAAGAGTTTTACCAGGTAGAATTTTAGAGGAGCTAATTACTAATAATAGAGTTATTGGCGGTATTTTAGAATCATGTGCAGATGCTGCTGAAGAAATTTATAAAATTTTTGTTAAAGGTAAATGCGTTAAAACTAATTCTAGAACTGCAGAAATGTCAAAGTTAGTAGAAAATGCCTCTAGAGATGTGAGTATTGCATTTGCAAATGAATTATCAATGATTTGTGATGATTTAGATATAAATGTTTGGGATTTAATTTCTATTGCAAATCTTCACCCAAGAGTAAATATACTTCAGCCTGGGCCTGGTGTTGGAGGTCATTGTATAGCTGTAGATCCATGGTTTATTGTTTCAAGTAGTGAAAAAAATACTGATTTAATTCAAACTGCAAGAAGAGTAAATAATTTAAAACCAAATTGGGTTGTCAATATAATTCTCTCAAAAATAAATGAAGTTATTATAAATAATAAAAATTTCAAAATTTCAATTTATGGATTAACATTTAAAGCAGATATTGATGATTTAAGAGAAAGTCCCTCCATTGAAATTGCAAAAAAAATTCATGAAAACTTCCCAGATAATTTAACAGTTATTGACCCAAATGTTGAAAATGGTAATCTCAATGCGCTAGGCTTTAATACTATTGATATGACTAAGGCTCTTGAAGATAGTGATATCCATGTTTTATTGGTTGATCATATGGAATTTAAATTACAAAAACCTAAGAATGGAATTATTATTGATACTAGGGGTATTTGGTCATAAAAGATGAAAGTTATTCTAACAGGTGGTTTAGGTTATATTGGATCTATTACCGCACATTGTTTGCTTAAAATGAATCATAACATTCATATTATTGATGACCTTTCATCAGGCCTTTTCGATAATTTAAAAACCTTAGAGAATATTAACAATAACAATGTCGCATTTTCAAAAATAGATATTTTAGATGTAAAAAATGTAGAAGAAGTATTTTCACAATATAAACCAGATGCCGTCATTCACTTGGCTGCATTAAAGTCAGTTCCAGAAAGCTTCAATGATCCTATAAAGTACTATGAAGTAAATATTTCAGGCTTATTAAATATTATTAAGGGCATGAAGATCTCCAATTGTAATAATTTAGTATATTCTTCATCTGCAACTGTTTATGGATCAACAGATATCATTCCTATCAAAGAAGATCATCCAATTGCACCAAAAAATGTCTATGGAAGCACAAAAGCATTTGGAGAAAAAATTATTGAAGATTGGGTTAACTCTGATCCAAATGTTTCATCAGTTATTTTAAGATATTTTAATCCTGTTGGTAGTCTAAGTGATGGAACTTTAGGAGAAAGCCTTGAAAATAATTCTGGAGGTATAATGTCGCAAATTTGTAGGGCAGCAAATGACAAATCTTTACAGCTTAAAATATTTGGAAATGACTATAACACTGCTGATGGAACACCTGAGAGAGATTTTATTCATGTCCATGATCTTGGAGAGGCGCACTTAGCAGCATTAGATTATTGTTTAAATAATAAAGGGGTTGATGAAATTAATATCGGTACTGGCAAGTCTATATCAATATTAGAATTAATAAGTACCTTTGAAATTACTACAGGTAATAAATTAAACTATATTTTTTCAGACAGAAGAGATGGAGATATAGAAAAATCACTAGCATGCCCTAAAAAAGCCAATAAATTACTAAACTGGAAAGCCAAAAAAAGCATTCAAGAAATGTGTATTGATTCGTGGAACTCTTCTAATCAATTTAGAAAATAAATATGCATAGAAAAATTTTTCTAAACTATGCATCACAAGCCTGGGTAGCAATAATGGGTGTAATTTTTGTTCCAATATACATAAGATATTTAGGAGCAGAGGCATATGGATTAATTGGTTTTTTTACTGCCATTTCAATTTTTCTACACACTCTTTCAATGGGAATTGTTCCAGTACTTACTAGGGAAATGACTAAAATAAGAGATGGAGAAGTTCAAGATGCTCAGGATGTTCTTGATTTAAAGAAAACCTTTGAGTATTTGAGCATTTTCTTTGCATTTTTATTAATTATAGTTTTTTATTTTTTAAGTGATCTCATAGCAATAAAATGGTTAAATCCCGATAATTTATCTACTTTAGTAGTATCTAATTCCATTAAAATTATGGGAATAATAATATCTATACGTTTAATTGAAGCAATATACAGGAGCTCACTAATAGGTTTGGGAAAGATTGATAGCTTTGCAAAAGTTACAGCATTCTTTGCGACATTAAGAGGTATTGGTGCAATATTTGTTCTTCATTTAACAAATGGGAGCATTCTTTTGTTTTTTGCCTGGAACCTTACAACTACATTTTTGACTATATGTATTTTAAGATATTTGTATTACCTAGAAATTAAAGACATAAATATTTTTCCTAAGTTTGGCTTAAATTCACTTCTTAATGTCAAAGCCTTTGCTTTAGGAATGATGGTTGTGTCATTGTCTAGCAGTATTTACGTGCAAGTTGATAAATTTATTTTAAGCTCCATGATGCCTTTAAGTGAGTACGGAGCATATATTATTGCTGCAAATTTAGCAGGATTAATATTTTTAACAATTAGTCCATTAACCCAAGCAATTTTTCCAGAACTAAGTAAATTTTATTTTGATGATAATGAAAAAGAATTTAATAATTTATTTATTTGGAGTGTTAGATTGGTAACGATCTTATCAAGCATTTTAGGTGCAACATTTGTAGTATTTTCAAAAGATATTTTGATTATATGGACAGGTAATATGGATTTAATGAATGGACTTGTATACATATTTATTACTCTTTCAATATCATCTATTTTAAATGGACTTAGCTGGGTGCCTCAACAAGCCCAATTTTCAATTAGCAAAACAAACCCCACAGTTAAAATTAACTCTATTTGTTCATTATTAATTGTTATTCTTATATATCCAATTTATAAGAATTATGGTTTATTGGCTTGTTCTCTTTTAATCATGATAACTAATTGCATATATTTTATTTATTTTATGTTTATTACAAAAAAATATTTTATAAAAAATAATATTATTCAGTTTGCCTTCAGTAATATCTTTTTAATTTTAATAACATCTTTCTTATTCATGTTTTTAGTGAGATTAGTTTTAGAAAACTTTATGAATATAAGAAATATTTTTATCTTATTGAGTCTGAGTATAATTTTTTGCTCTTTGATACTTAACAGCATATTCAAAATTGTAAGTTTTAATAATATCTATAAAAAAATAGGATGGCAGTAGAAAAAATAATAAAAATTTTAAAGGATAGTTTCATTCTAAGCTTTTATTTAGAGGGACAAAAAGCACAATATGAATATAATCAAAAATATACTAAGAATCTTTTGCATTTTAATAATGAAGACAATTTTAGATTGGTATTTTCAGGAAAACACTCTAGAAGAGCTATTATCTTTATAAAATTATTTATATTTAGCTCAATGTGTATTATTTTTTTTTGGCTTTTTAAAAAAAAATCAAAAAAAATAAATGATGTGGACTATTTAGCTTATCCATCAATTCATAACCCTCAATTACTTATACAGTTAACTAACATAAAGCTCGATAAAAATTACCCATTTTTATTTTCTCAAAGAAGACTAATCAATTATTTACACTTCTGGTGTATTTTAACTATTAATAATTATTCATTTAATATAGAAATTAGAAATATCCTTTTCAAGCTCACTGGTATTGGAATGCTTAAAATAGAAGGTTTAAGTGAGCTAAGTAATAATCTAGGCAATATCATACAGGCCACAAAAGAAAAAAATATTTTTTTTATTGGCAATGATAACAATTATGTTTTTAAAGTTGTTTCCTGGCATAACTTTATAAATAAAGAAGATGATAAAAAAATAACCAGCAACATTTTTGAAGTGGGCGTTCATGCTTCATTTTTTCAAGAAAGGTATATTAAAGTTAGCAAATACCATAAAGGTGAGCCAATACATTATGACATTGATCTTTTCGACTTATGTATTAACAAATTAATGAAAATACAAAATATGACAAGCCTAAAAGAAACTTATGACTTAGGTGATATTAATGACGTATTAATAAGATATAAATCTCAACTAGGATTATCTAAATCTGATTTAGAAGATTTTTTAGTTTCATTTAAGAGATTGTTTAAGTTAAAGCCCAGATTGTTTGAAAAGAAATATATTCACGGTGATTTTGTTCCAAAAAATATCTTGCATTCAAATAATGATTTCAATTTTATTGATTCTAGTGAGCTTTTTCATAAAGGTTTTTTTGCCACTGATTTTTCATCACTTGTATTTTCTATTTTGGTTGGTGAGCCATATAAATCAGATATAAAATCATCATTTATTAATCTAAATAACTTTCAACAAATTTCTAAGACTATTAGGTTAAAATATAATTTATCTGAATCTGATATCAAAACATCTTATTTAATCGGGCTTTTAGAAAAAATATTGATTAGTGAAAAAGAGAACAGAATATCAATTTCCAAATACTGGGCTCAGATTTTAAAAGTCTTTATTAAAGACATAAAAGGACAAGGATAATGGACTTAGAGAAAATAAATACTGTATCTTATTCTAGGTTTTTTTTATTCATAATATTAATCATAGCAATAATACCTACTATATATTTCTTAAATTTAGAAATTTATTTGAAATACCCATTGCAAACATTTCTTGTTATCTTAGTAGGAACGTTAAGTTTTTTATTTGGCACATTATTTAACTTTTATGTAAGATTTAAAAAAAAATCATTGAAAGTTAAGAAGAGAGCTGTTTTTATTAATAAATCAACTCAAATTCTTTCATCTTCTATAGTATTAATTGTTGCTTTTTTTGTTGCAGCTCCATTTAGACTTATTTATGGAATAGGTATTCCGAGCGTCGCACCAGAGATAGACTACAGCGGAATATTGTTTTATGTTTTAACATATGGATTCCAAACTATTTTAATTTCATTATTTTTGCTCTCAGATAGAGATAAAAAAAACATAAACATACTATTTGTATCCTTAATGGCGTATGGATTATACGAATCATTTTTAGGATGGAGAATTGGTATTCTGGAAGCATTTATACTGCTATACATTTGTATGCAAGCATCAGGAAACAAAGCACAACAAATTAGATTAAAATCAAGTGTATTATTTATATCTATATTTATATTCACTCTATATTTAGTAATTCAATTTCAGAGTGCTTTTAGGAATACAGACGGTTTTTCATTTGAAGATGTTATTTATAGATTTTGGGGTGCACAATTTTTGGATAACACAATCTCATACTTTATTGATAGGGGCTTTAATATAATCAATAATGATAATAATTTTTATGTTCTTCAGGCAAATGATATCACTTCATCTCAATTTAATAACCTTATAATTTATGGTAATAATTATTTGCAGCAGCATGGAAACTCTAAGACTGGGTTCGGATCCTTGTATATTTTTTTTGGATTGATTGGGGTTTCCTTTTCATTTTTTTTACTTGGTATATATTTTAACTTTATAAAAAATCTTTACATAAAGAATGGTTCTAACTTTTATTTCTTAGTTTACATAATGCATTTTCCAGTTCTTTTTAAAATAATTAATGAGCAATTAGACGCAGGAACATTGAATACAATAGTAGCAATATGGGTTCTTTCGTACACAAGCATTGCATTCATTGGTTTTATCTCAAAACTAACTTTTAACAACAAACTTAAGCCTGATGGGTAAAAAGCTTTCAAAAAAAGAAAAATACTTTATACCTAATTCAGTTAATGAGTTTGATCTAATCCAAGACATTCTTTTTGAACTAGAAATTGATGGTATAGATTATTGTATTTTAAGAAATGTTAAAAACGTGATCAACACTTTCCCAGCTGGAGACGTTGACATATTAGTAGACACACAAAAAGATATTTTTAAAAAGATTCATAATAAACTTGAGAAATTACAATACAAGCTAGGCTATAAGATTTACGCTCACTCTCGTCATGCTAATGTTTCAAGGAATTTTTATATAGCCACAAAAATAAAAGATAAGATTTATACAATAAACCTTGAATTTTTTAATAGAGTGTTTGTGTATGAATATACTAAATTCAAGAATATAAAATATAAATATCTAAAAACAGAGGATGTATTAAAAAATAAAGTTAAAGTTAAAAAAGTTTATTCATCTTCAATGCCTTTTGAGCTAATTCATATCATTGTTGATTCTCTTTTTAATAAAAAACCTAAGTATTATTCATGGATCGCTAAGAATATAAGTGAATATCTTAATGATACGTCATTCAATAGAATGGCAACTGAGATCATTGGAAAAGATGCTCGAAATTTCTTGAGCTTTGTTGATTGGGATTCGGATGAAATTGAAGATAAGCAAAAACTTTATGAGTTTATTTTTAAGCACTTTAAAAGAACAAAAAAAATTAGTTGGCTAGAAGATTTTTATAGAGATTTAAGCTCTTTATACTCTCATTTTTACACTTATTTTCTATATCAAGGCTGTATGTGCTTGATACTGGGTACTGATGGCTCTGGAAAAACTACAGTTTGTGACAAAATAGGTATTAAAAGAGAACGATCCTTTAATAAAATTCATAGAATACATTTAGGAAATAGGCCAATACTCCTCCCATCATTTCGTGGAGAAAAAATTAAAAATGATAGCAATCAAATTATAGATACAAACAATAAAAACTTTCATGAATATATAGTGAATAACAAAAAATTAAATCTTTATCAATGTATGAGGTTTGTATATATTTCTATTGACTTCATTCTTCATTATTATTTTTATATTAGGCCATGCTTAGCAAGAGGAGATTTAATTTTAACTGAAAGATACTATACAGATTATGTGATTATCAGTGACAGATATTTTTTAGGAGTCCCAAAAATAATAAAAAATTTTTGTTACTATTTTATTCCCAAGCCAGACTTAATAATTTATCTTGAAACAAGCAAAGAAGAAATTGTCAAAAGAAAGCAAGAAATGCCATTAGAGTTAATTGAGCATGAAATTAATGAGTTTAGAAAATTCATTAAAAATTATAAAAAAAGTCATATTGCTTCTAATTCCGGTTTCTTGGAGAATGCAATAGCTAAAGTTGAAGATATAATATTCACTAAAGGAGATAAGTTATGAAAAAATGTCTAATTTTTCCAGTATCCATGAGGGGCGTTGGCTTGCTATATCATTTTACTGAATTAGCATTAGCGCTCAATAAGAAATACATAAATGATGAATCTCTTGATTTATATATTATTTCAGAAAATGGAGAACAGAATGAAGGCCTATGGGATAAGCTGAAAAAAGAAATTCCTGAAAGACAAATATATATATATAAATCTAGCTCAGAATTTACTAGTTTTGTTGAGAGTAAGTTAAATGATAAATCATATAGTAAAGTTATATATCTTACACAAGGCATTCTTCAGTTTCTTCAATCAGTCCCATTGAAAAGAAAATATTTTAACAAATTATGGCTTTATTCAAGATTAAATTCATTTAAGCATGGCACAAAATATAGGGGGCCCTTAACATTCTTTTTATCAATAATATTTAAGAGATATGGAGATTTTATAAATTTCCAATGTGAATATACATCAAGAATTTTTAGAAATTCAAAAAGTATTTTTAGAGCTGGCAAGGCTGGTATTATTCCTCTTGGCTTATCCGTTGAAGAAGATATAGCTGTAAATGACACTAAATTAGTATCAATGCTTGATAGCAACAAAAAAATATCAATAGTATATTTAGCAAATTTTCATAAACATAAACGTCACATGGATCTTATAACCTTTATGAAAGATAGCTTACAAAAAAACCAAGATTTAAATTTAATACTGCTCGGTGAAGGTGCATATTTTGACAAATGTAAGGAGCTTACCAAAAGAATGAATCTAACAAATCAGATACATTTTCCTGGAAGAGTACATAGAAAACATATTCCATATATTTTAAGACGTGCAGATTTATCAATAGTATTTTCAGAGGTGGAAACCTTTGGTCATAATATTTTAGAGCCACTTTTCTATGGCACACCTGTCGTATCATCAAACGTGGGTATTGCAGCAAATGTTATTAAAGATTATCGAAATGGGATCTTACTGAATTCAACCTCTAAAGAGGAGTTTATTTTTAAGGTTCAACCTTTTTTATCTAAGAAAAATCTTAGTTTGAATGAGCTGTCAAAGAAAAATATCAGAGAAATTTATAAATGGGATCATATTGTAAATCAATACCATAGAATGATATCTAATATTTACTAATTAAATTGATGAAAGTTCTTTTCGTTTGTTGCGAGCAGCCATTTCCTCCTAATAATGGTGTAAGAATTCCCTCCTGGAATATGATCAAGTATTTTCCTAATAATTGGGAATTAACAATATATCCTATAGTTAATAATGATACTGAATCCTTAAGAGAAGGTTTTAAAGGTATCAAAAATGCAAAACTTAAATTTTTCAAACCTTTGGTTCAGCAAAATTCTTACAAGAAAGCCCTATCAAATTTTTTAAAATTATTTTTATTTTTTTATACAAAAAAACCAAGTTTCAACTTATTGCATCCAGATAAAAATATTAAAAAAAACCTTAAGGAGCTTTTTGCTGGTGAAGAATATGACATAGTTATTTTTGATACAGAATACTTGGCATGTTATTTTGATATACTGCCAAAAAATATATTTAGCATTATCAGCCCTAATGATTCAATAACATTAGCTTTAAAAAATGAAATCAAGTATGGTCTATATAAAAATTTTATTATTAATTTATATAAAAAGATTAATGCTGCAAGAAGTTTAGAGTTTGAAAAAAAATACTATAAAAAATTTGATTTATGTCATTTTGTTTCCAGAGTAGATCAAAATTTTATCTCACAATATATTGATAAAGAAAAAATTATTGCAGTACCAAATGGCATTAGATTAAAAGAAATATCATATATACCACCTTCAAAAAATTTAAATAGATTTATAATTGTTGGTGCTCTTACTGGTGGTAATCTTGAATACACAAAGAGATTTATAAGAGATGTTTGGATTCCAGCACAAAAAATTTCTCCAAAAATAGAACTAACAATTGTAAGCAGAATCAACCCAAAAGAGATTAAAAATTTATGTAAGAAATATAATATCAGCATTGTCAACTATGAAGGCGATCTTGATTCGTTTTATCAAAATTTTGGATTTGTTATATCACCAGTTTTAAAAGATTGTGGAATCTTAAATAAAGTACTCGAAGGCATGGCTAATAAACGGGCTGTTATGGGATATCAATGCAGTTTTTTTGGTATTGAAGGTGCAACTAAGAATTTTGATCATTTTTCAGCCAAGGATGAGATCGAGTTTATAAATTTGATAGTAGATTATCAAAAAAATGGTGAATTGATTGATCGCATTGGATTGAATGCATATGAATTTGTTTCAGATAATTTTAATTGGAAAGAGAAAATAGATTTTCTTGTAAAAGACATTAAAATAAGATTAAAAAATAAACATATATAAGTCTATCAAATGAAAATTTTTGTCGATGCATCGAGAAATAGGTCGGGTGGTGCAATAGAATATCTAGTAGGAGTTTTTAATAGTGAGAACTTTGCTAGCACTAATGATGATATCTATATATATGCTCCCAAAGAAGTGCTTTTGAAGATATCTCAAAAAAATAGAAAAATTAGAAAAAAATCTCATTGGATGATTGAATCAAATATATTTGTGCAACTTATGTGGCAGCTTATAGTTGTCCCATTCTTATTTTTTTTTAAAAAGTTTGATATTTTATTTACCACTGATGCTTCTACCGTTTCATATACAAATAATATGGTGGTCATGAGCCAAGATATGCTTTCATATGAACCAGGCATAATGAGCCTTTATCCAATAGGCCTTAGAAAGTTAAGATTAAAGCTAATTTACTTCATACAAAATCAAGCATTTAAGAGATCAAAGGGTGTTATTTTTTTAACTAATTATGCAGCTGAAACCATACAAAAGCATACTGGAAAAATTAAAAATTATGCTGTAATACCTCATGGCATTGATTCACAAAACAAAATTTCATTTAACAGTGATTTGTCTTTAAAAGATAAAATAAATTTAATATATGTTTCTAATGCAGCACCATATAAAAACCAATGGTCGGTAGTAGAAGGTACTGCTATGGCAAGAAGATCTGGTTTAGATCTAAGGTTGAGTTTGGTGGGTGGTGGAGAAGGGCTGGCTCAAGAAAAAACCAATAAATCAATTAAAAAAGTAGACCCTCATAAACAATTTATCAAACAATATGAATATTTAGATAGAAAGCTGGTCAAAGAAATGGTGAATGTTAGTGATATATATGTTTTTGCATCTAGTTGTGAAAATTTACCAGTCACACTTCTCGAAGGTATGGCTTGCGGTCTTCCAATTCTTTGCTCTGATAAGGGACCGATGCCTGAGGTTTTAAAAGATGCTGGTTTTTATTTTAATCCATATGATAAACAAAGTTTTTCTTCTTCACTTTTAGATTTAATTTATAACAACGATCAAAGAATGGTAAAGCAAAATAAAGCTTATTTAATAAGTAAAGAATATACATGGGAAAATACTGCTAAAAGTACTTTAAAATACCTATCTGAATTTAATAAATAAATAATGACTTTAAAATGAAAAATAATTATCAAATATGTACAAATTGTGTAATGGACACAACAGATCAAAAAATAACTTTTGATAAAAATGGGATTTGCGATCACTGTAAAGATTTTTATGATAATGTTGAGCCAAATTGGCATACTGATGAAAAAGGTCAAAACCAAATTTCTAATGATATAAAAAAAATTAAAGAATTTGGTTTGAATAATGAATTTGATTGCATTCTTGGTATGAGTGGTGGCGCTGATAGTTCATACTTATTGCATTTAGCAGTTAAAGAATTTGGCTTGAGACCTTTGGTTTTTCATGTAGATGGCGGCTGGAATTCTGATATTGCAGTAAGCAATATCAATTCAATGATAAATAAACTGGACTTAGATCTTTTTACAGAAGTAATAAACTGGGAGGAAATGAAAGATTTTCAGCTAGGGTATTTTAAATCAGGATTATCCAACATAGATGTACCCCAAGACCATGCATTTATAGCAACATTATATAATTTCGCTGAAAAACATAATATTACATATATTTTGAATGGTGGAAATATATCTACTGAATGTGTGAGAAACCCCTTAGAGTGGTTCTACTATGGAACTGATATGTTTCAAATTAATCATATCCGAAAAAATTTCATGACGAATCCCATGAAGACTTATCCTCTTAGCAGTGTATTGCGTCATAAGATATATTTGAGATATTTTAAAAAGGTTAAGGTTATAAAACCTTTGGATTATATGCCCTATAATAAAGCTGAGGCAATGAAATTTTTAGAGACTGAATATGGATGGATGCCATATCCTCAAAAACATTTTGAATCAAGATTTACAAAGTTTTTTGAAGGATATTGGTTACCCAAAAGGTTTGGTTATGATACTAGAAGAGTACAATTTTCGAGCCTAATTCTTACAAAACAAATGACCAGAGAAGAAGCGATTAAAAAATTAGAACAACCTGCTTTAACAGAGGATGAAGCAAAAAAAGAGTTTGCTTATATTTCAAAAAAATTAGAGATTACAGAAGAGGAATTGAATAATTACTTAAATTTACCACTTAAAACATACAAAGATTACCCCAATCAAGAGATTTTTTTTAATTTTGGTGCAAAAGTTTTAAAGTATTTAGGTTTAGAGCGTTCTATTAAAAGATGATATCTATTATTAATTATGGTTTAGGCAACATTAGAGCCTTTAAAAATATATTTGACTATTTAAATATTAAAAATCAAGTTGCTGATTCTGTAACATTATTGAATAACTCATCCAAGATCATTCTTCCTGGTGTGGGATCCTTTGATCATGCTATGGATCTAATAAATAAATCAGGGTTAAGAAATGCTCTTGAAGATCTTGTGATTAATAAAGAAATACCATTATTGGGTATTTGTGTTGGAATGCAAATACTGGGCAATCAAAGCGATGAGGGAAAATCTTCTGGTTTGGGTTTTATAGATGGAGAAATTAAGTTGTTTAATAATCTTTATGCTGAAAATCCTTTGCCTTTGCCTCATATGGGGTGGAATAGCATTATCTCAAAAAACAATGATAAGCTGCTTTCAAATATCGAGCTAGATTCCAGATTTTATTTCTTACATAGTTATTATTTTAGTTGTAATGACGAAATAAATTCTATTTCAAAAACAAGATATGGCATTGATTTCTCATCTTCAGTAAATAAAAAAAATATTTACGGAGTTCAATTTCACCCTGAAAAAAGTCATTTAAATGGCATCAATTTATTAAAAAATTTTTCTGAATTGGAGTTTTGATTTCATGCTTTTACCAAGAATAATCCCAGTTCTTCTTATCAGAAATAAGGGTTTGGTCAAAACAACTCAATTCAAGAATGATAAATATGTTGGCGATCCTTTAAATGCAGTTAGAATATTTAATGAAAAAAAAGTTGATGAATTGACTGTATTTGATATAGATGCATCAACTAAAGGCTTAGAACCAGATTTTGGTCTAATTGAAAAGCTTGCAGCAGAATGCAGAATGCCCTTATGTTATGGTGGAGGCATCAACAATGTTTCTGATGCAAATAGAATCCTATCATTGGGAGTTGAAAAAGTATCAATAAGCTCATCAGCCCACCTAAATCCTCAGATTATTTCAGATTTATCAAATCAAGTTGGCAGCCAAAGTGTGGTTGTCACACTAGATATAAAGAAAAAATTTTTTGGAGGTTATGAAGTTTATATAAATAATGGACAAAAAAACACAAAAAAAAATCCTATAAGCCTAGCGAAAGAATATCAAGACCTAGGTGCTGGAGAAATTATTATTAACTCCATTGATAGAGATGGAATGATGAATGGATATGAGCTAGATATAATAAATGAAATTAAAAAAAATATAAAAATTCCGCTTACTTGTGTTGGTGGAGCAGGCTCACTAAAAGATATTGCTAAATTAATAGATCAAGAAAAATTAGTAGGAGCTGCTGCTGGAAGCCTATTTGTATTTAAGGGTAAATATAAAGCTGTTCTAATAACATATCCATCAACAAAAGAAAAACATCAAGCTTTTGGAGAACTGTAAACATAATAATATAATCATTAGCATATGAAACAAGTTTTAAATAATATGAAAGATGGCGGGCTAATAATTGTAGAAACGCCAGTACCAAAAACTTCTAAAAGTTCAATTAGAATAAAGAGTACAAGATCTTTAATATCAACAGGTACAGAAAGAATGCTTGTTGATTTTGGGAAAGCCTCATATATAAATAAGGCTAAGCAACAACCAGAAAAAGTTAAGCAGGTATTAAGTAAGATACGTACAGATGGCTTTATTGATACCTTTGATGCTGTTAAATCTAAACTAGAACAGCCAATTACTCTAGGATATTCAAATGTTGGAATCATTGATGAGGTTGGTTCTGATGTATACGATCTAAAATCAGGAGATAGAGTTGTATCCAATGGCGGCCATGCAGAAGTTGTTCTTGTTAACAAGAATCTATGCGCAAAAGTTCCCGATAATGTTGATGATGATTCAGCTGCTTTTACAATTGTTGCCAGCATAGGTCTACAAGGTATTAGGTTAGCTAATCCTACACTTGGGGAAACATTTGTTGTAATAGGAGCAGGCCTAATAGGGTTATTAACTATTCAGATTTTAAAAGCAAATGGTTGCAATGTTTTAGCAGTTGATATTGACGATAGAAAATTACAATTGGCAAAAAGTTTTGGTGCGACAACGCTTAATATGAATTCAAATGAAAATTTAATTGAGAAGGTGAATTATATTACCAATGATCAAGGTGCTGATGGTGTGATCATTACAGCTGCATCAAAATCAAATGATCCAATTAAAAATGCAGCACAAATATCAAGAAAAAGAGGAAGAATAGTGCTGGTAGGAGTTGTTGGTCTCGATATTGACAGAAGTGATTTCTATGAAAAAGAACTTTCTTTTCAAGTAAGTTGTTCATACGGCCCAGGCAGGTATGATGAGAATTATGAAAATCTAGGTAATGATTACCCAATAGGGTTTGTTAGATGGACAGAAAAAAGAAACTTTGAAGCCGTATTGGATCTTATGTCGAAAGGCTTAATAAATATTAAACCTTTAATCACAAAAAGCTATGAGTTTGATGATGTTCAGGATGCATACAATATACTCTCCAATGACTCTCAAGCTATGGGCATCATTTTAAAATATAAAACACATGCAATAAATACCTCAAAAAGCATAGCATTAGATCTATCTACAGTTAAAAAAATATCTGATCCAGTTGTTGCTTTTATTGGTGCAGGTAATTATGCAACAAGGGTTTTAATGCCTGCATTTAAAGAAACAAAATCTTTAATGCATTCTGTTATCAATCAGAAAAGTGCCAATGGTGTTATATTCGGAAACAAGATGGGATTTAAGTATGCATCGTCTGATATAAATGAAGTTTTTTCTAATGATCAGATTGATACTCTTGTTATAAGCACTCAGCATGACTCGCATGCAAAGATTGCTTTAGAGGGTTTGCAAAATAATATGAATATATGGGTAGAGAAGCCTCTCTCAATAGATATTGATGGCATAAAAAAGATTGAGGATTTCTTTTTTAAAACCAATGACGATCCAAAGCCTCAATTGATGGTGGGATTTAACAGACGATTTGCACCACATGTAAAAAAAATACACAGTTTAATCTCAGATATTTCATGCCCTAAAACTTTTATTTTTACAATTAATGCTGGAAAAATAGATAACAATCATTGGACGCAAGATAAGAATAGAGGTGGTGGTAGAATTATTGGTGAGGCATGTCATTTTGTTGATCTAATGAGATTTTTAGCTGGCTCTGAGATAGCCTCATTTAACGCTACACCTTTAGTACATAAAGGTAAAAATAATTTATATGATTCGGCTTCTATTACCTTGCGTTTTAAAGATGGTTCAATTGGTACTATCCTTTATTTAGCTAATGGCTCATCAAAATATCCTAAGGAAAGGATAGAGGTATTTGTTGATGGAAAGATTTTAAAATTAGATAATTTCCGAAAACTTTATGGGTATGGATGGAATAATTTCAAAAAAATGACCAAGTTAAGACAAGACAAAGGTCAAACTCAATCTGTTAGGGATTTTATAGATTCCATAAAGAAAGGGAATCAGCTAATACCACTAGAGGAAATATTTGAGGTTAGCAGGACTGTAATTGAAATTGATAAAATGCTAAGAAAATAACAACTTTTATTTTGTGAAAGAATATATCTCAAAATTTTCAACTGCCTATAATTTAGGTTTTAAAAATATCTTTCATGTCATTGTATATAGAGTTTTGTTATTTTTTAGCATTCACCCAGTGTGCTTAATAAAAGGAAATTTTTTAAGAGGAGTTTTTTTTGAGAAACCTAAGTTAACAAATACCAACAATTCTTTGGATATTCCAATAGATGGCTTCAAATATTTTGGACATAAAAAAATATCAATAAATAGTTCTTTACCAAATTGGTTTCTTGATCCTTTTTCAAATCAATCCTTTGAAAATAATATGCCTTGGTGGAAGATATCTGATTTTGATAATGAAATAGGTGACATCAAAATAATTTGGGAAGCCTCTCGAATGAATTGGCTTATTCCATTTGTACAAAAAATCAAGACAGGTAATTTTGAGCATTTACATCAATTAAATCATTTGATGAATGATTGGTGCATACACAATCAACCATACAAAGGTTTTAATTGGAAATGTGGACAAGAAGCTTCTATAAGAGTTTTAAATTGTATATGTGCACTTCTAATCTTAGATGCAGAAGATAAACCTTCTAATGCTTTAAAAAATTTTATTGAAGTACATTTGGATAGAATATATCCAACTATTCAATATGCTAAAGCTCAAAATAATAACCATGGCATATCAGAGGCCGCAGCTTTATATGTTGGAAGTTCTTTAATATCAGACAATTATAAAATAAAAAAATACCAGGATTTAGGAAGAAAATTACTTGAAGATAGAGTAAAAATACTGATAGAGGATGATGGAACCTTTAGTCAATATTCTTCAAATTATCATAGAATGGCCCAAGATATTTTGTCAATTGTTGAAATATGGAGAAGAAGAAAAAACCTTAAGCCTTTTACAAATAACTTTTATTCTAAAGCAAAAAAACTAGCTTTTTGGTTGCATAATCTAGTAAATAAGGATAGCGGCGATGTTCCAAATATTGGAGCAAATGATGGGGCCCATCTTTTTAATATATCAAATTGCTCATATAGAGATTTTAGACCAAGTGTTGAGTTAGCAGTTAATTTATTTTGTAATGCCTCAGCATTTCAAAACAGAGCATCAAATGAGCATTTATCTTGGCTGGGTATACAAAAGAGCAAAAAAACTATAGATCAACCATTATTCAAACAGTTTTTAAATGGAGGATTTACAACAGTCAGGAATAAAAATAATTTCTTATTATTCAGACACCCAAATTTTAAGTTCAGACCAAGTCAAGCTGATGCGCTACATGTAGATTTTTGGATAAATAATAATAATTTGTTGAGTGATGCAGGAACATATAGCTACAACATATCAGATGAAATCACTGATTTATATAGTGGAGTGAAGGGGCATAATACTATTGAGTTTGATAACAGAGATCAGATGCCAAGATATAGCAGATTTTTATATGGGAAATGGATAAAAACCGTTGAACTAAAAAAAATTAAAAATGATGGAACTAATTTGCACTTTTCAGCTACTTCAAAAGATTATAAAAATGTATTACATACAAGAGATATTAAGCTATCAAATGATAGGCTATCTATCAATGATAGAATTCTAGGATTTCAGAAAATAGCAAAATTGAGGTGGCGCTTAGACTCAGGTTTGTGGAAAATAAAGAACAATCATAATGATCTCTTAGTCCAAGCTGGAAACGTAAAGATAATTATAAAAAGTGATAATAAATTTGAATATAATTTAGTAGATAGTTTTAACTCTAAATATTATCTTAATAAAGAGAAGATTAAAGTTTTAGAGATTGAAATCAGCAAGCCCGGACAAATATTAACAGATATATCTTGGTAAAATATGCACATATTATACTTTCACCAACATTTTTGTACTCCAAAAGGTTCAGCTGGAATAAGATCTTATGGTATGTCAAAAAAATTAATACAAAGAGGTCATACCGTAACAGTGGTATGTGGAAGCTTTGTTGGAGCAAATACAGGCTTAAACTCAAAGTTTAAGAACGGCATGAGAGCTGGTATTGTTAATAAGATAAACGTAATAGAGTTTGACCTATCATATGGTAATTCCGATGGTTTCTTTAAAAGAACCATTACAATGTTTAGATATCTTTATAGAGCCTCACTTATAGTTTTAAAGAAAGATTATGATCTTATATTTGCAACTAGCACTCCTTTAACTGCCAGCATACCTGGACTATTTGGTAAATGGTTCAGAAAAAAACCATTTGTTTTTGAGGTAAGAGATTTATGGCCTGAATTACCTAAAGCCATGGGAGTAATTAAAAATAAAATAATATTAATGTTAATGTCTGTACTAGAATATATAAGCTATCATAATGCTGATCATCTTATTGCGCTTTCACCTGGGATTTTAGATGGCATAGCAAAAAGAGGCATAGATAAAAAAAATATTACATTAATACCAAATGGCTGCGATTTAAGTATATTTGGATCAGAAAGTGATGTTTACCAAATACCATATACAAAAAAATCTGACTTTATAGCATTATTTTCAGGAACCCACGGAGTTGCTAATGGTTTAAAAAGTGTTATTGATGCCGCTTACGAACTTAAGTTAAGAAATTTATCAAGCATAAAATTCGTTTTAATAGGTCAAGGCAAGCTCAAAAATTCATTAATTAATCAATGCAAAGAAAAAGAATTAGATAATGTAGTTTTTCTTGACCCAGTTCCAAAAAAAGAGCTATCAAAAATTTTACATAGAGCAGATATCGGGTTACAAATTCTTGCTAATGTTCCAGCATTTTATTATGGGACTTCCCCAAACAAATTCTTTGATTATATTTCTTCTGGTTTACCAGTATTAAATAATTATCCTGGATGGCTTGCTGAAATGATAAATGAAAATAATTGCGGCTTAGTTGTGCCTCCTGATTCTCCCGTTCTTTTTGCAGATGCCCTTGATTATATTTCAAAAAATAAAGATATACTTATTAATATGGGCAAGAATGCAAAGAATTTAGCTGTTAAAAATTTTAATAGGGATGATTTATCATATAAATTCAGCATCGTCCTCGAAGAAATATATAAAAATAAATAATGGAAAATTCAAAAATAAAAAATATTACTCAAGATTTTATTAATTTATCAAAAGATATATACGGAGATGAGTTTATTCCAATGCATCGACCTATTTTTATTGGAAATGAAAAAGACTATTTAATTGAATGTATAGATTCAAATTTTGTTTCTTCAGTCGGCCAAAGAGTTAATGATTTTGAAGATGGTATTGCTAAACTAACTAAATCTAGATTTGCTATTGCTGCAGTAAATGGAACATCAGCATTACACACTGCATTAAAAGTCCTTGGTATTAAATCTGGTAATGAAGTAATAACTCAAGCTTTAACATTTGTTGCTACATGTAATGCAATTAGGTATCTTGATGCTTATCCAATTTTTATAGATGTTGATAGAGATACAATGGGCTTAAGTCCAAAATCTTTAAAAAATTTTCTTGAGACTAATGCTATAAAAAAATTAGATGGCACATATAATAAATTTACTAAAAATAAAATTTCTGCTTGCGTTCCCATGCACACTTTTGGATTTCCATGCAGAATAGATGAAATTAAAGAAATATGCCTAGAATGGAATATTGCTTTGGTAGAGGATTCTGCAGAGTCTTTAGGAAGTTATTTTAAGAACCAGCATACAGGAACCTATGGTTCCATTGGAATATTTAGCTTTAATGGGAACAAAATAATTACCACAGGAGGCGGAGGTATGCTTGTAACAGACAATCAAGATATAGCAGAGGCCGCTAAACATATAAGCACCACATCTAAAGCAAATCATCCATTTGAGTTTTTTCACGATCAGACTGGTTTTAATTATAGAATGCCTAATTTAAATGCAGCACTTGGATGCGCACAGCTAGAAAAACTTGACGCGTTTCTTGATCAAAAAAAGAAAGTTCATGACATTTGGAAAGATTTTTTTAATAAAAATGATATTGAATATGTAACTCCAATAAAAAATGCTAAAGCTAACTTTTGGTTGAATACTATAATTTTTTCATCTGAAGAAGAAAAAGATTTTTTTATTAAAACAACTAACAATCAAGGCGTAATGACTAGGCCTGTATGGACTTTAATGAATAAATTACCAATGCACAAAAATTATCAAACAGATAATTTAAAAAATTCAAAGTGGCTTGAAAAAAGAGTAGTAAATATATCCTCAAGCGTCCCATTAAATTTTATAATATGATTTTCTATTCAGGTTAATAACTAATGTCAGATGTTTTAATCACATACGGGTGGGTCAGATCAGCATATGCTTCTGTAAGAAACTTATCAAAACATAATATTTCAGTATCTGTTTCAGATACATCAATCTTTGGATCTTCTCAGTTTTCTAGATACAGAGAGAAGTTTTATAAATATAACTCTCATTATATTTCTGAAAGAGTATTTATTAATGATTTAAAAAATATTTTGGAATTAGATCAGTCAAAATTAATAATGCCAGTGCATAATGAGACTGAAATAATTGCAAAATACAGAGATGAATTTGATGATTCTAATGTTGCATTAGTTCCTCATTATGAGCATTGTAAAATATTTAATAACAAATCAGAATCATATGATTTAGCTAAAAAAATTGGGATTCCTGTACCAGATAGAATTTCATATAGAGAACCGAATGAAATCGCTATGAAAATTAAAGCTGCTGGTTTTAAAAAGTCTGTTATCAAGCTCCTTACTGGCAATAGTGGTAAAGGAGTTTTTTATGCTTCAGACCCTCAAACTGCTGAAAAAAAAGTTATTCAATTGATAGATGAATATAACTTAAATAAAAAAAGATATCCTCAAGTTGAAGAGTATGTTGAAGGCAATGGCTACGGATCTTCTGTTTTATATTGGAAGGGTGATATGGTAGCTAATTTTTCTCATAAAAGGCTTAGAGAAAAAATTGAATCAGGTGGCACTAGCACATTGAGAGAAGCTGTAAACAACAAAGACATTCAAGATGCTGCAAAAAAAATTTTTGATTATATCGGATGGCATGGATTAGCTATGTGTGAATTCAAAGTTTGTGAAAAAACCGGAAAATTTTGGTTTATTGAAGTAAATCCAAGGATGTGGGGATCGATTCCTTTGGCTATTGAAGCAGGAATTGAATTCCCTTATCTAGCATACATATGTGCAACAAAGGGCCCTGAATTAGCAAAAAAATATAATAAAGAAAAAAATATTATCTATGGTTGGAGAGGTAGATGGTTATTAGGCGATATTTTTTTAGCAATTAAAAAATTCTTAAAATTTGATTTCAAAAATGGAATAAACATATTATTTAGAGCTAAATCACAATCCAATGATGATTTTCATCTAGATGATCCAATTTCTTTTATTGGTCAATGTCTTTCATACATAACTAAATCTATTAAAAAAAGGAGCTTTAATCCGTCTGAGGAAGGCATGATTAGATGAAAAATTGCATAATCTATGATTTTGATGGAACTATTACTAAAACTGATTCAACAAAATATTTATTATTATCAATCTTAGCAAGACATCCATATAAATTTTTAATCTTATTGATTGATATTTTAATAATTTTGGTGCATGGAGATTCTAATAAAATCCAAAATTCTAAAAATAAGTTAATTGGTAAACTTTTTAGAAATCTAACTGAAAAAGAGATTATAAAAAGTTTAGATTTATATAAAAAAAAAGTTCAAAGATCCTATAGAAAAAATTTATTAAAAAAAATTAATTATGAAATCAATAATGACTTTATAGTTTTAATAATTACAGCATCCCCTAGAATAGTCATTGAGAATTTATTCATAAATTCAAGCTTTACTGTGATTGGTACAGAGTTTGAAATGATTGATAAAAAATTTACAGGCAATCTTTTAGGCAACCCATGCCATGGGGAGCATAAAGTTAATGCCTATAAAAATTGGCTTCAATCACAGAAATATGAACTTAAATTAATCGAGGCTTGGAGTGATTCATTAACGGATCTTAGTTTGCTTAGATTGGCACGAAAAAGATTTTGGATCGGAGACCAAAAAAGTTTAGATAAAATAAAAAAAATTGATAAATCAGCTGAATTTAAAATCGATTAATTAGCTTGTAAAAAAGTGTTAAAATAAATCATATTATGGATAATTTCCTACAAAGATTTTTTGACATTTTTTTTTCAGGTCTGGCAATATTAGCTCTAGGTCCTTTATTTATAATCACTATCATAATTTTAAAATTTACTGGCGAGGGCGAAATTTTTTACACTCAAGATAGGGTTGGCAAAGATAAAAAGATATTTAAATTATTAAAATTTGCTACTATGCTTAAAAATAGTGAAAATCTTGGATCAGGAACGGTCACTGTAAAAGATGATTTTAGAGTATTACCTTTTGGTAAACTACTTAGAAAAACAAAAATAAATGAGCTGCCTCAATTGTTTAATATTTTTTATGGAAATATGAGTGTTATTGGCCCAAGACCTCTTCATACTAAACAATTTTCTTTTTATGAAGATAATGATCAAAAGCTTATTTCATCTGTTCTTCCTGGTTTATCTGGAATTGGTTCAATAATCTTTAGAGATGAGGAGAATATACTTCAGAATAGTTCTGATCCAGATCTGACATATAAATTAGTAATAACACCAAAGAAAGCTGAGTTAGAAAAATGGTATACTAAGAATAAAGGAATATATCTTTATTTTAAATTGATCATGCTTACAATTTATGCTGTTTTAATTCCAAACAAAGATATGAAAGTTTTCTTTAAAGATATTTAGCCCAAATCAAATGACATTATATTATTTTTTTAAAAATCATCTAAAATATCATAATGAATAATATCCATAATTACTGGTCAGATTTAGATGAAAGATTGGTGGTACTCCAAGATAAAGGTTTTGTTAAGCTGCCATCTATTAAATTATTAGGAATAGAGTCTTTTGAAGAGGGGATATCTAAAGAAATTGGTGATGATACTTTCAAAGAGAAGTCTAAAACTCATAGCTTATTTCTTAAAAATTTAGATATTGATACATATTTAGTTCCTAAATTGTATAAACTTGCTCAAGACTTTTATGGGTACAAGGGCTCTCAAGAAAATCAATATCATATAGGAAGGAAAGTCTCTCCAGGGAATTCAAAAGAAATGTATAGATCGCATTTTGATTCTCATATTTTTACTATAGTCTTTCCTCTCAAAATACCACCAGCCGAAGGAAATACATATGACAGAGGCGAATTAATTTTTTATCCAAAACAAAGAAATATGCCAAAAAACGAACTTATCAATTTTTTTGGAAAAGTTTATTATAAAAAATATGCCAGTAAATCAGGTTTAGATAATTTATCAAAGAAATATAAGCAAAAAACTGAAACATTCGATGATTATTGTCCAATTCTGTTTCTAGGAAATACAACACTTCATACAAATAAGCCAGTATCATCAAATCTATCAAGCTATAGACTTACATTGCTTGCACATTTTTTTGATCCTTCTCCTAAGTATGGGGTTGGTAGTATTCTAAGATTTCTTAGAGGTAGATAAAAATTAAAGACATAATTAAATTTATTAACAATAATTCATCTCAGCCATATAAATTACTTAGATTGCTATACCAAAAGGCCAAAACTGCAAATCAAAGACACATAAATGCAATATCAGTTGCCTCTTTTTCTGACTCTAAGATGGAGGTAGATTCAAGGTTTGTAAACTTAAAAATAGTAGATAATGAAGACTTTATTTTTTTCTCAAATTACAACTCTCCAAAGGCTCAGCAATTTCTTGAACATGATCAAATTTCAGCACTAATTTATTGGGGTTCTATCAATACTCAGTTAAGAATTAAAGCAAAAATAAAAAGACTTTCGGCAAAACAGAATAATAATTATTTTCAAACCAGATCAAAAGAAAAAAATGCGTTAGCTATTTCATCTATGCAATCGAAGCCTATAGATTCTTATGACCAAGTTATAAAGAATTTTAATGAATCATTGAAAAAAGATGATTTAAAACACTGCCCAAAATACTGGGGAGGGTTTAGCTTTGTTCCATATGAATTTGAATTTTGGACAGGTCATGAATATAGATTAAATCAAAGGACTCAATTTAAACTAGTAAATGAGGTATGGGAAAAAATTTTGTTACAGCCCTAGTAATGTATTTTTTTTAAAAGCTTTTTAAGTATCAAAAAAATTAATTTTGGTGAAGAGTATGGTAACTGATAATAATAGCTATTGTATTTAATATATTTGATTAATCTTGATATAGATTTTTTATTATTTTGATCATCAGCTTTTGTAGAAAATAAATCCTTTCCATTAAATAAAGAACGAAATTCATTTAGCAACATACTGTCTATATGTTTCTTGTTTTTACATTTTTCAAGAAGTAATTTTACCTCTTCATAAAAATCAGATAGTCCCATCTTTTTCAATAAATTAATAATAGATTTATTAGTATCTGAGTTTTTAAGCAATACATTTTTAGCATCCAATAAAAAATAAGGTCCAAATTTTAATTCATGATGAAGAATTCCATGATAAAGAATATGGGCTAACATAACTCTATCTGATGGAACACTAATGCCATCATAAATTTCTCTTTCAGAAAAAGCATGCTCAGTTAATGGACATGATTTATATATACTTGCCTTGGTTATTCTGCAATGAAGTTCAATAATTATACGTGCATCATTAACCATTGGAGGTATATGGTGCATATCTCTAATATACTTTACGCTGTCATTTGCACAGCTATTAAAATATGCATAACCAGAGGCTCTTAATAGTTTATATGCTTTTTTTAAATCTTTTTGCTTTATAAGTATATCTAAATCTCTGAATTGGCGACACGGGTCTATCTTTTTTATTTTTATAGCCATGCCTTTTAGCACAACATACCCGATGCCATTTTTATCAAATAATTCAGCTATTTTTGATACTTCAGACCTCATCAGTAGAATTTTTTTCAAATAATTATCATTAAGTTTAATTAGCTTATCTTTTAAAGCTAATGTGTTCTCAGAAAAATCTATAGACTTTAATAAGTAGCCCGACATCTGGAAGGATTTAGATAAATCAAAAAAGTATCTTTGATTTTCAGAATCTTTAATATTAATTTTTATTTTATTTGATAAAAAAGTTTGTAAAAAATAGGATTCAAATTCCTGATGATGTGGATTCATTTTTTTAAACATATAATTTCTCTTTTGAGCAATTGCCCTAAGAAATTAACCACATCCTCTTTCTTTAATTTAAATTCACCATGATTGGTCACATTAAGAATTTCATCAATCGACAAACCCTCTGAATCAAGAATATTTAAAATGTATTTCCCCGAACCATTTAATTCATGGTATTGTCCAGTTTTTGAGTGGAGTATAAAAAGTGAATCATCAATATCTTCACAAAAACACTCCTTATTTAAAAAATATTTTTCTTTTCTTATCATGGGTTTTTAGTTTGCATATGTTTAATAATGCTTTTGTTATCAGAGAATAAGTTTTTCTTATTTCTATATAGCCTATAAAAATCTATATTTTTTAATAATTCTGTTACTTTATTGTATATGAATAATTCTGATTCTTTACAAGAATTTATTGGGTGAGGCCCAAAGATTGATGAATATAGTTCTTTAAATATATTCTTTCTATCAATCTTTTGAATATCAAATTTTTGATTCCAATCTAGAATATAGCACCTTTTTAGCTCAACTCTTTGGTTAGAAAAGTTATTAACTTTGTATAGATTTCTTTTCATTTTATCAACTTTAACATTAGCGATTCTTTGATTATTAAGATCCAAATTTTCGTTAATTCTAGAACTTAACTTTACAAGATTGAATGAAGGCGTTAAGTATAATCCGTTATCTGTTCTATCAATCAAAGCTGAGTCCTCACAAATAAATGACATCTCGCTTAAACTAGCTGCAAGTGACGATTTACCTGCGCCAGACTTACCTAAGAAAATAAATCCGCTATTATTGAAAGCAACACCACTAGCATGAAGTAAAAACCTTTTTTGCATATATAAAGCATAAGGAACAACATGATTAAGCAACTTGCTAAAAAAAGAAGTCATATCTGGCTCTTTTTCAAGAACATATTTAATAGACGAACCGCCGTTTGTTATATTAAATAAAGCAATATCTTTAATGTAAATTTCAGTCTTGATTAAATTTGTTTTGTAGTAATTATTTCTTTTTTTTTCGAAATTTATGAGTTCATTTTTTA